>PVMK01184618.1_pt1 | contig 19767 bp, 17 predicted proteins | sample 1853481 | NCBI WGS metagenome assembly PVMK01 (sample SAMN08533507, study PRJNA380276) | Marine sediment metagenome, whole genome shotgun sequencing project. | reverse complement strand
GGATGATCGCAATCTCGGAATGGATCGCCCGATCTCGCGGAGAGACGTCCTCCTCGGGATGGGTGCTTTGGCGGCCAGCACCTTCGTGCCGGGTCGAGCCTTTGCGGAAGAGATGCTACGGCTCGAGCGTGCAGGCGGGTTCGGGCCCAGCTACCCACCTGGGCTCACGGGATTGCGGGGAAGTCACGCGGGATCATTCGAGGTCGCCCACCAACTCGCACGGGAAGGTCGGAGCGATTGGGGCCCCGTCCAGCAGCCGGACGCAGACGTCTACGACCTCGTGGTCGTCGGTGGAGGCGTCAGTGGGCTCGCGGCCGCGCACTTCTATCGAAAAGAACATCCGTGGCGCGGATCTTGATTCTCGACAACCACGACGACTTCGGAGGCCACGCCAAACGCAATGAGCTGCGGGCTGCGGGCCGCACCCTCCTCTCTCACGGAGGAAGCGAAATTCTCCAAGGACTGCACAACTACAGCGATGTCGCCAACGGCCTTTTCCATGACCTTGGTATTCAACCGAAGCGCTTGGGTGCTGCCTTCGACCTCGACTTCTATAAAAGGAATGGGCTGACGGGCGGCCTGTATTTCGATCGTGAAACCTTCGGCGTCGATCGTACTCTCGCTTATCCGCTTGTGAGCAGTTTTCATTATCAGGGGTGGATCCCCGTTGCGGAGTCACAGCTCTCACATGAAGAAGCGGTCCCGCAAATGCCAATCTCGGATGCTGCCAAGCGCGAGATGATGCGACTGCTGACCACACGTAAAGACGCGATCCCTGATCATTCGTACTCGGAGGAAGACGACTATCTGTACAGCATCAGCTATCGGGAATTTCTCAGCCGACACCTGAAGATTCGAGAACCGGAGATCTACGCGATCTTCGAAAATCTGATGACGGACTGGTGCGTGGGAATCGAAGCCGTTCCGGCCATCGAGGCGTTCTACTGGGGCCTGCCAGGGATCAATGCCACCAGTCGCGGCGGCGTTAGGGGCAGGCTGAGTCGCTGGTTCGAGACTCGCTCCCAAGAGCCCTCCACCTATCATTTTCCTGATGGCAATGCCTCGGTGGCTCGCATGCTTGTGCGTAACATGATTCCCGATGTAGCTCCGGGAAACACAATGGAAGACGTGGTGTTGGCTCCTTTTGATTATTCGAAACTCGATCGAGCGGACTCGAACGTTCGCATCCGCCTCCAGAGCACAGCCGTTCGTGTAGAACACGATGGCACCCCTCGGTCATCGAGCCGCGTGGGAGTCACCTATGTGCGCGGGGGGCAGGCGAACCGTGTATGGGCCCGAAATTGCATCCTCGCTTGCTACAACCAGGTGATTCCGCACCTATGCCCCGAGCTGCCCGATCCCCAGCGAGAAGCCCTTTCGAAGATGGTGAAGTCGTGCATCCTCTACACGAATGTCGCCCTGCGAAACTGGCAGCCGTGGAAGAAGTTGGGAGTCGGCGCATTGCTGAATCCGGGGAGCTATCACGTAGTGTCCCATCTCGAATACCCGGTAGACTTCGGGGGCCATCACTACCCCCGAGACCCCGACGATCCTGCCGTCGTTCACCTGGTGCGTTTCCCTCATCGATCGAATGCCGGATTGACGCCCAGCGAACAAAAGCGAGCCGGACGCCACGAATTGTTCGCCACCCCGTACGAAACCATCGAGCGCAACATTCGCCGTCAGCTAGCCGGCAGCCTGTCCGAGGGAGGTTTCGATCCAGCTCGAGACATCGAGGCCATCACGGTCAACCGCTGGGCACACGCTTACGTGAATCACGCCAATCCGCTCTATGACGAAATTTACGCAGATGACGAGGACGAGCGTTATCCCTTTGTCCGAGGTCGCAAGCCATTCGGCCGAATCGCCATCGCAAACTCCGACGCGGGGTCGTCATCGATGCTCAACGTCGCAATCGACCAAGCGCACCGCGCCGTCCACGAGTTGAGTCACCCCCGGCGCGGCTAGAACATAGGCGTCAGAGCGGCGAAAGGCACTCAATCCGTTCGAACTTCTCTCGATCCACTACGACATCGTATCGGTGTCGATTACCAGAGAAGCGTCGCGCTCGATTTGCTGCCAGTCGAGATCGAGACCAAGACCCGGCCCGTCGGGGGCACTCACGCAGCCATCCGCTTCAATGCGGATCGGGTTTGCGCAAGCGTATTCGTAGTGTTCGACGGGAACCGGATGTTCAAAATAGCTGCAACCAGAGACACCCAACATGAGATGCAGGTTCGCGGCCTGGCTCAACGGATAGCCGTAACTTTGCAACTCTGTCTTGAGGCCGTTTGCGGTAGCGAGTGCCATCGCCTTCATGGCCGCCGAAATTCCGCCGACGTTACAAGGGTCGCAACGCAGTCTCGACCATGCGCCACGCGCGATCGCGTCGGCCATGTCGGGCAATTCAATCACCGTATTCCCCGCGGAGATGATGTCGACACCGACCGCCCGTCTGAGTTCCGCGTAAGCGTCGATCTCTGTGTCGACAAGCGGTGCCTCCAGCCAATCACACGGCATGCCAGAGAGCGCGCGCCCGAGCTTGACAGCATTCTCAAAATCGTAGAGCTGTTCCAAATCGACCATGAAGCGAAGCCCCGTCGAGGCGAACGCGGCCGACACAGCCGATGTCATTTCCAAATCGAAAGCCGGATCGCATTGGGTGTGGAACTTGACGGCGGGATAGTGCATGTCCTGAATCAATCGTACGTAGCCGAGATATTCTTCGACGCTCTCAAAGACCGGGGTGCTCGCATAGGCGGGGATGCGTTCGCGGGCACCACCCAAAAGGCGGTAAAGCGGCATCTCTACATCACGGGCAACAGCATCCCACATCGCGATCTCAATGAGGGACTCGGGGTCCGGGATCGGCTGGGTGCGCGCTGCCAGCATCTCCGTCGCGATGGCTTCGCGCCGCAGCACGTTATTCCCGATCAACCTACCCATCACGGGCCGAAAAGTGTCGGCGAAGACGTAAGGGTTCTCTTCGTAGTCGCTGGGTTCATAGTAATCGCCGGAAAGAACACCGGCCGAACCTTCGACGCCCCCGCGTGTCGTCAATCTGACGATGTTGTAGTACAGCGTACCTGCCTCGCAGGCACCGGTGAAACGATACGGCGGCGTCACATCGGGCGCGACGACATAGACACGCAGGCGAGTGATATCGAGATCCTCCATGACTCCTCCCTTTCAACACCCACGCGCGCGGAGGCGTCGGCTTCGGCCTTGGCGGGCTCGCTGAGTCGCTCAGTAACCCTTGACCTAGTCTGAAATATCTGGTCCAGATCGAAAGTGGTAAAAAGCCAACAGAGGAGATCTGAACCACGCCGAAGAAACGGTAGAGGGAAATGGTTCGGTCTGGTTCGGCGATCCGACGCGCAACGCTCAGATGCGCAAGTCCGCTTGGTGGCAGCTGGAGACCGCCTGAGTAGGCTGGAAGGGGGTGAGCAGAGCGCCTTGCGCAATGAACTGATCAACGGAGAGATCATTTACACGCTGACAGAAGCACAAGTGCTCATCGAGCAGTGGCGCGTCCACTACAACACGATCCGACCGCACAGCGCCCTGGGTTATCGGCCGCCTGCACCGGAAATCATCGTACCTGGAAACGAGTTACCCATGAATCACGAAGCCGCTTAGAATAACTCTAAACCTGGACCAGATAATACAGGTCGGTCAGTACGATTTGGCTGCATGGACGAAGTGAGGACTGCGAGCTATGAGCGAAAACAAACTTTTGAAGCGACGACGTCAGGCACTCGCTCCCGCCTACGAACTCTTCTACGACGAGCCCGTCCATATCGTGCGCGGTGAAGGGGTCTGGCTCTTCGATACCGACGGGCGCCGCTACCTCGATTGCTACAACAACGTCCCGTCGGTGGGGCACTGCCACCCGCGCGTCGTGGAAGCCATTGCGACCCAGGCTCGCCTACTCAACACCCACACGCGCTACCTGCACGAAAACGTCGTGGAGTTGGGGGAGCGTTTGGGAGCCAAGTTCTCGGAGAAGCTCAGCGCGTGTTGGTTCGTCTGTACGGGGACGGAGGCGAACGATCTCGCGACCCAGATCGCCAGGACGGTCACGGGTCACTACGGGATGGTGGTCAGCGAAGGTTCGTACCACGGCAACTCCGATCTCGTGCTGAAGCTGTCGACTTCCAGCTACCCCGCCCAAGACCGACCCGATTGGCTCGCGGCCGCCACGGCACCGGACACCTACCGCGGCCCTTACCGCGCGGGCAGCGAGCGGGGAGGCGAAGAAGCGCTCGCCGAACGCTACGCGGACTCGGTCGCCGAGGGCGTAGCGGGCCTCGCCGACCACGGTTACCAGCCGGCGGCAATGCTCGTCGATTCGAGCTGGGACGATAATGGCCTCTTCGTTCCGCCCAAGGGCTACCTGGCTCGCGCGGCGTCGATCGTGCGAGCCGCCGGGGGACTCTTCATCGCCGACGAAGTGCAGGCGGGCTATTGCCGTCTCGGCGATACCTGGTGGGGGCACGAGCGCTACGACGTCGTTCCCGACATCGTCGTCCTGGGTAAGCCGATGGGCGGCGGACACCCGGTCGCAGCGGTCGTTTCGACCCCGGAGATCGCGGCCGCCTTCGGGGAGCAAATTGATTACTTCAACACCTTCGGGGGAAATCCCGTCGCGGCCGCCGCGGCGTTGGCGGTGCTCGACGTGATCGACGAAGAGGGCCTGCTCAAGAACGCCCATGAAGTCGGTCGGCACCTCGAGCGGGGCCTCGCGGAACTCGCGAATGAGCATCCGATCATCGGCGATGTGCGAGGCTCCGGGCTCTTTTGGGGGATCGATCTGGTCAGCGATCGCGAGAGTCGTCAGCCGTTGGACCGCGCGGAGGCGAAGCACATCGTCAGCGCGATCTGCCGAGAAGGCGTTTTGATGGGACTCATGGGCGGCCACGGCAATGTTCTCAAGATGCGCCCCCCGCTTCCCTTCAGCCGCGACAACGCCGACCACGCGCTCGAAGTGATCGATGCGTGTTTGCGCGGCGTGCGCCATTAGTCGTGCTTCCAACTGCACTGTGCCATTAGCGTATCGTTTTGCCTCCACGCTACCCGATCTATTTGGCCATCCCGTACATTAATGTCAGCGCGGCTTCGGCGTGACCTTCGGATATTTCTCCATTTGCCAAAGCCTTTGCCAGTTTTCTTATTCCCTCTTTGATTCTCTCGCCACAGAGGCATACGTCCCGGTCAGGATAAATGGCCGCACTTACACCATTCGGGCTGCAGTGCTAGACCGTATTGAGATTGATTTTCCACTCATGCGACGGGTTGTTGGTTGGACCCAATTTTGGGGTTGGGGTCAGCGTCCAGTGCCGGTGGTTCATCGGGCAAGTCTGGAAGTTCGATGCCCAATAGGTGAAACGGGCTGAGTGCTTTCAAGCTGCCCTGGGCGGCTGACCTAAAGGCACCAACAAAGGCCTCCCCCATGGTATAAACATGGAACCAATGCGCGCGATAACGCGATCGAGTCTGGGGCAGGAGGGGCTCGCATGCTTCATCGCGACGCTGCTGTTTGGTTTCGCGGCGTTCGCCCAAGACGAAACACCCCCGAAGACGACACCGGCCGACGAGGCGGTCGAGTCCGCGACCGAGGAGGCGGCCGAATCAGCGACCGACGAGGTCAGCGAGGTTGAGCGCCAGCCGGAGGGCGGCGCCGATCCCGGCGAGGATCTCGCCCCCGAGACCTCCCAGCCCAGCGCGGAGCCGCCGCCCGATATCGACGAGATCGTAGTCAGAGGCGAGGCGGGGGGACTGCTGGTGAAGGACGATACCATCTCGGCCATCGGATTCGACCCGGGTGTTCTCCAAGTCGAGGGCATCAGAGACATCCGCGATCTCTCGAACTTCACTCCGAGCCTCGAGATCAAGAGCGCCTTCGCGGCCTCCAATCCCACGATCTACATCCGCGGCGTGGGCCTCGACGACTTCAACGCCAACGCTGCGAGTGCCGTCGCCGTCTACCAAGACGGCGTCTACATGCAGTCGCCGGCGGGCCAGCTGTTCCAGTTCTACGACGTGGAAGGCGTCGAGGTCCTGCGTGGACCCCAGGGGACGCTGTATCGCAACGCCTCGGCCGGTGCAATTCTGCTGCGCTCGAGACCGCCGGAAGAGGAGTTCGCCGGCTCCGTCACGTCCTCGTACGGAAACTACGAGCTGTGGGAGGTCGAGGGATTCGTCGGTGGACCCATCATCCCAGAAATTCTCTCGGGCCGGCTCTCGGGGACCTGGAGCATCCGCGACGGCATCACGGAGAATCGCTGCGCCCCGCTAGCCCACGTGCCCGCCAGCGAAATCTCAACTCACCCGGTCAAGCCTCCCTGCAACCAGACGACGGGGGGGGCCCCGGGGGTCCCCCAAGTCCGGTTCGTCGATCCGGACCTCGAAGGACGGACCAACGACATCGACTACTGGGCGGCCCGGGGCCAGCTCCTGCTCAATGCGCCGATCGGGCAGACCGAGACCGAGTGGCTGCTGAACGTCCACGGCGGGCAGAACAGGAGCCGGGCGTTCCAGTACCAGAATCGATTCGCCGACCTAGACGGAGACCCCTTCGCGGGGGACTACAACATCGATGGCCCGGAGAACATCGACCTCTGGGGAGCCAACCTCCAGGGGACCTGGCTGTTCGGCAACGAAGACCAATACGAACTCCGGAGCCTGACGGCCTACGAGTGGCACGACCTCTTCCGCCTGGAGAACACCGACGGCGTCCCCAGGTACGTGCTGGAGACTACGTACACCTCGTCCGCCTGGCAGCTCAGCGAGCAGCTCGAACTCCGGGGCCCAATTCGGGAGTCGAAATACGGTGACGGTGACTGGACACTCGGTGTCTATTACCTCAAAGACGAACTCGACGTAAGCAACTTCATCGACCGGGTAGGGCGCGCCAACCTCCACCAGACATACACCCAGGAGTTGTGGAACTTCGCCGTCTACGGGCAGGGGGAGTACCGAATCCGGCCCGGATGCGAGCGCATTTCCTGCGACTTCACGCTGCTCGCGGGGCTGCGTTACAACTGGGAGCACAAGAGTTTCGACACCACCGTCGTCGAATCTCCCGCCGGCAGACAGATCAGAAGTTCGCTCGACGACGAGGAAGACGCCCTGTGGGACGACTGGAGCGGAGATTTCAGTCTGGCCTGGAACTACTCCGACGACAGCAACCTCTACATCAAGTACTCCAAGGGCTGGAAGGGGGGACACTTCAACGGCGGCGCCGTCTCGATATTCGACATCATCACAGGGGTCGATCCCGAAATTGTCGATTCCTACGAAGGCGGGCTGCGCTCCTCTTGGTTCGACAATCGCCTAGACCTCAATCTCACGGGCTTCTACTACGACTATCTGAATCTCCAAGTCTTCATCACCGAACAGACCTCTCTCGGTTATCCGATTCCGAAGCTCGCGAACGCCAGCGACGCGTGGGTCTACGGCGTCGAGCTGGACATGCAGGCCGAGCCGATCGACGGCCTGCGAGTCACCCTCAACGCCGCCTGGGTGGAGAGCGAGTACAAGGAATTCGTGGTCACCTTCTCCGAGAGGTTCGTGATTCCGTGGCAGCGCGGTCAACCGCGCCCGGATCCCCCCTTCATCATCATTCCTAGAAAGTTCGACTACTCGGGCAACACCCTGATCGCGTCGCCGAACTGGTCCGCCACGGGCTCCATCGAATACGACATCCCGCTGCCCGGGCAGGTCGCCGGCCGGGGCCTCGGCACCCTGACCCCCCGTTTCTCGTTCAGCTGGAAGGACGAAATGCTCTACGACGCCTGCGGGGGCCGGGGCAACCGCTGCAACTTCAGGCCGGGTTTCTTCGGACGGGACAACTTCTGGGTCTTCAACGGGGCTCTCACCTGGACTTCGGAGAACGAGATGCTCACGCTGACGGGCTGGGTCCGCAATTTCATGGACGAGCACTACAAGACTCAGTCTCTCGACCGGACCAGACGCCTCGGCATCATTCTCGATGCCTACGCGGACCCGAGGACCTACGGCATAACGGCCAGTCTCGCCTTCTGAAGATCCGAGGCACAGCGACGGGATCGCGCGAGGACAGCCCGTTGCCACCAATTCTTTTCGGGAGAGGATCGCATGCACGCGACCAGCAGGACTGGCGCTCGGTCGCGGTCCACAGAGCATCGTAGCGAGAATTCGCCGCCGAGCGCTTGAACTGTATTAACTTCCCGCGATGAGATTTCTTCGTGGCCTCAGCCCGATCGCGCGAGTCCTGCTCGGCCTTGCGCTCGGCGTGCTTCTTGGCGTGTTCATCGGTGAGCCGGCAGGCGTGTTGTCGATCGGTGGTGACATCTACATTCGGCTGCTTCAGATGACGGTGTTGCCCTACATTCTGGTTTCTCTGATCGTGGGGCTCGGCGGACTCGATGCGGAAATGGCGCGCCGCATCGGACTGCGCGGTGGTGGCATGATCCTCGTGCTGTGGGCCATCGCGCTTGCGACCCTCGTCTGCCTTCCGCTGGCCTTCCCGAACTGGACATCCGCGGCGTTTTTCAGCGCGAGCCTCGTCGAAGAACCCACAAAATTCGATCCGCTCACCCTCTACATCCCATCGAATCCATTCTATTCGTTGGCGAACACGATCGTCCCCGCGGTTGTGGCCTTCGCGATCATGGTCGGTCTCGCGTTGATCTCGGTAGACGACAAGCGCGGCCTGCTGAAAGGGCTCGACAATGTCAGCGACGCGCTGATGAAGATTGTGTCGTTCGTGGGGAAGCTCGCTCCGCTTGGAATCTTTGTGATCGCAGCCTCCGCAGCCGGTACGCTCCGGGTTGAAGAACTCAGCCGCCTGCAGATTTTTCTGTGGGCCTACATGGCCGCGTGGTGTTTGTTGACTTTCTGGATACTGCCCATGTTGGTGGCGTGGGCGACGCCGTTCTCTTTTCGCGAGGTGTTGCGCGAGTCACAGGTGGCAATGGTGACCGGCTTTGCGACCGGTACGGTTCTCGTCGTGCTCCCGATGATCGCGGCGAGCTGCAAGGCGTTGCTGGAGAAGCACTCGCTCGACAGCGCCGAAGGAAGAACGACCATCGATGTTCTCGCGCCGGCGGCGTACAGCATTCCGAGTGTCGGAACGCTGCTCGGGCTCAGCTTCGTGCTCTTCGCAGCCTGGTACGCGGGAACACCCCTGAGCGTTTCGCAGTACCCCGCGTTCACGCTGCTGGGCGCTTTTACCGCGTTTGGCTCGATGTGGGTGGCGATCCCCTTCTTGCTCGATTTCTTCTCGCTATCCTCGGATCTGTTCCAGCTCTACGTGCTCGGCAGCGTCGTGACGGCTCGCTTTGGGACGGCGTTGGCTGCGATGCACGGCGTGGTTCTCTGTCTGCTGGGAGTGGCCGCCGTCATTGGGAAGCTCCGGCTGCGAGCCCTGCTTCGCGGATGCGCGATGGGCGTCGCAGTGGCGGCGGCAGCGTTCTTCGCACTGGGTCTGCTGCTCGACCGGGCGATTCCCTACGCGTACACGGGTGAGGAGACCTTCGTCTCGATGCCGCTCTTTGGCAAACCCGCCTCGGTCCGTCAGGTCGAGGAGTTCGCGCCGCTTCCGGATCAAGATCGAACCCGGTCTAGGCTCGCTGTGATTCGGGAGCGCGGTGCGCTGCGGGTCGGCTATCTGCCGGATCGCCTTCCCTACGCGTTTCGGTCCTCGTCCGGCCAGGTCGTGGGTCTCGATCTGGATCTCGTGCACAGCATGGCACGCGAACTCGAGGTTGGGATCGAACTCACCCGACTCACTTGGGAAGACTCGATCCCTGCGCTCGAGGATGGACGGCTCGACGTCGTGGTAGGCGGGATCGGTGTCACTCCGGAGCGGGCTGCGCGGGTGGCTTTCACGCGCTCGTATCTCGAGAAGTCGCTAGGCTTTGCGGTGCGCGACTATCGGCGCGACGAGTTTTCGACCCTGGCGTCTCTAACGGAGAAAGACGGACTTCAGGTGCTCGCTTCCGGCTCTCGCTACTACCGAGAGGTGGTTAAAGAGCTGATTCCAAATGCAGAGATCAGCGTCGATGTGTCGCTCCGTGCGTTCTTCCGCGGCGAAGCCGAGGACATTGATCTGATGGTCGTCGAGGCGGAAGGCGGCGCTGCTTGGACCCTGATCTACCCGGACTTCACCGTCATCGTGCCCAAGGGTCTACGCGTGAAAGGGTCGACCTCACTCGCGTTGCCCACCAACCAGGACGACTTTTCGCGTTATGTCGATGCCTGGCTCGAAGTCTCGGAAAAGAGCGCCTTCATCGAACAGTTGAAGCGTTACTGGATCCTGGGCCAGGACGATGCCCGCAAGCCGCCTCGTTGGTCGATCATGAGAAATGTTCTCGGCTGGGGCCAGGCGGGCGGGGACGGTGCTCCCTAGTTCAACGAGCGGCGATTGCGTTACTGATGGACGCAGCTTTGAGCGAGGATTTTCGCATCGCGGGTGACGTGCCTGCATTAACGGGTCCAGATCGAAAGTGGTAAAAAGCCAACCGAGGAGATCTGAACTATGCCGAAGAAACGGTAGAGGGGAATGGTTCGGTCTGGTTCGGTGATCCGATGCGCAACGCTCGCAGGTGCAAGCCCGCTAAGTGCTCGAAATCAAATGGTGACCCGGGCGTGCTGGGATCGGTGGCGACCCTTCCCTCATCCTCCATAGCGAACCCCGAACTCGTGCCGCGCTTGGATGCGACCGAAGTACAAATGCTTCAGCCAGGCGATGCCAACCGAAACGACCACCAGTGGTCAGGCCGCGGCGAGGGCGAACCGTTCGCTGGGTCGTCCCCCCGAAGCGCCGCCATCTTCAATGCTCTGGCTCGCCAAGCAACATCCAGTTCGCTGCCGTCGGTCACCCGAGCGAGTGACACCGGATAAATGGATTCTCCGATACGGATACGCCCTCGGCGCGATTCGAGTGCGATCGTCGACCAATGCTTGCCCTCGCATCGCGCGCAGCTGATGTACAAAAGTTCATTGGTCGACATGCAATTGAGCGTCACCGAATGCGGAATCAACGATGGCACCTCGAGCTGACAGAGCCCGACATCGTTGGCGAAAGTCCAATCTTCCACTGCTGCTTTTTCGACGTCGCCCGACAACCACGCACCCGGAACGTCATCGCACGGGCATTGCGTAAGCCAGTAGCCGGTCGCCGACACAGCGGCCAGTAGTAGGATCCCTATCACAAGAGATTTCATCGGGCTTCCTCCGAATCGTTGATAGGAAAAAATAGCCGAGGATAGGCAATCGAAGCTGGGTTTTCGGTAATGTCCAATAACCCAGGTAGGTTCAATCGGTCGATGCAACATCTTCTGTTAAATAGCGAGGCAACCTCGTGGGGATCCAACCCCCAATGTTTTGATGACAATGGCTGTTCACCATGTTAAGAAGGGGCGCCACAAGTGGGACTGAAATCCAAAGCAGAGAGCTTCGAAGTATCTCGTGAATTAGAGAATCACTTATGATGATATCGACGTGGATGCTTTTCGCCTTTGGAGCCATGTTCGGCTGGGGGCTTGGGCAAGGATTTACCAAGAAGTACATCAATGATGTATCGGGTACAAAATTCTGTTTGTATTTCGTGGTCGCGGTTTCAGCCGTCAATCTCGTAATCTGGGCGACGAATGGTTCTCCCAATCCTTTTTTCACCGAAGCGGGAGAGTTCGAGGCTGGGTTCGTAGCGTTTGGAACCTTGTCTTATATATTCGATGGTATTGCTTGGGCCGCCTATTTCATATGTATCAAGTATGCTCCGATTACGATTGTCGGGACTGTGTCGGCGGCCTATCCAGCTATCGTGATGGCCGTTTTGTTTTTTTGGATTGGCCAAGACCCGAGCCCAATCATGTGGGCTGGAGGTGTGCTTGTCGTTTTGGGGTGCATCGGTCTTGGTTTTACCCCGAAATCTGCGATCGATGAAGATGTAGATAATTCACATGTCGTTCCTAGAATTTGGATCCCCCTGGCCGTTCTTGCGGCTGTTGCTTGGGGGTTCGCGTTCTCATGTTTGGGATATACATTTAGTGATGCCGCCAGCTTCGAAGGCGCGGCAGGGGCCGATATCTATCCGTTAATGGCCATCGGCGATGCGATGATCATGGTTCCATTCGCCTTATATTCAGGAAGAAAAACAGATACCCACACGTTCGAAGGACTCAAAGCTAGCAGCCATGCCGATGATATTTTTTGCGCTTGGTAATGCTTGTATGCCTTTGGCCAATGCATTCGACACAGAAGGATTGTACGGTGGGCTAATCGCGGCAATTAGTGCGGCATACCCGATGGTGACATTGGGATTCGCTTATGTCTTTTTGAAAGAACGAATCATTGCGTTCCACTGGTTTGCAGTTTCTGTCGTAATAGCCGGCATTGTGGTGTGTACCGGTACTGTAGAATTGATCATGGATTATTTAGGATCGTGATAAGGCGAAATCGACTGCAGCAGGCACCGGTCAACCAGGTCGGGGGATGCTGAGATGAACCGAAGCGACCGAGAGCTGGGAATGGATCGAGCGATTTCTCGCCGCGACTTCCTGGATGGTGTCGGGGTTGTTGCCGCGAGCACCCTGATGCCTGGATGTTCAACGCTGCGAAACTCCGACGGGTACGACTGACCTAGCCTGAAATATCTGGTCCAGATCGAAGGTGGTAAAACGCCAACTGAGGAGATCTGAACCATGCCGAAGAAACGGTAGAGGCAAACGGTTCGGTCTGGTTCGGTGATCCGATGCGCAACGCTCGCAGGAGCGAGTCGCGTAACTGCGCGGAATCAAATGGTGACACGGCCACGTCGGGCGGGCGCGAGAATCGAACCCGACGACGGCGAGCCTAACCCCTCGGATCCAAAAGACTCTTCCTCGTGAACCCTTGTCCCCCGCTTGTCCCTCGGCCCGAAACTGGGGCGCACGGTCGGGGGGCGCGACCTAGCACGACCTCAGTGGGCAGTCGGACATCTCGGTCACGCTCCTCCGATGTGCTCACAGAAGCGCAGGTAGAGTCGGCATAGGTTGTCGTAGGGACGTGTGTAGAATTCCTTTCGATCGATGTTGATCCAAGGGAAACCTGGCTGAGGCGATACCCGTCCGATGCGTTCGAAGGAGGTCACCTCTCGACCGCGGGTTTTGGCGACCCGTCGGCGCGCCACAAGCCGAACCAACGTTCCCAGGTCGCCTCGTCCAGCGGAGGATCGGTCCAGAGGGGTTCGGCGTAGTCCCCGTAACACCAGAGCATCGCGCCGAGAAAGCCGAAGCGGTGCAGCGCATCGAGGGCGCGCCGTGTAAAGGCTGCCGCGCTGTCCTCGTCGAGCAAGGTACTTTGGTTCGACGCGAGCCGCGCCTGGTCGAGCAGCGCCCCTGCGCGGAGGGCCGGCGCGCCGAACTCCGCGAAGAGGACCTCACGCCCGCCGAGCCAGCGTGTAATCAGGCCGAGGAAAGGCAGGAGCCGCTCGTCCGTAGGGCTTTCGACAAAATCGGCATAGATCGGATACCCGTGCATGCAGAGGAAGTCACAAAATGGACCGGCCTCCTGCGGACCGAGCCGTCGATCCTCGATCAGATCCTCCATGTGCAAACCGATCGTGATTGCAACCTTCGGATCAGCGCTCCGAATGCGCGTACTCATACGCTCGAGCCATGCCACCGCCGCTCGGCGGGTTGGCGGGTATACAACAGTTCGAGTTCTCGTTCCCCAGATCCCATGCCCAGAGGGCGGGATGGCCTCGAAGCGCCTCAGCAGCGGTGCCAGCCAACCGCTCCTGTGCGTTTCCCACGATCTCATCGCTGAACCAGTTCTTCGCGTGCCGGGAATCACTTGGTTATCTGCAATGATGCGAAACCTGGCTTCCGGCGACGACGGCTCTGGACGACGCTCCGCATCCACCGCCCAACGCGGGATCCAGTTCACGCCGCTCATGTGGCCCGTAAAGAGCGTGGGGATCAGACTCAGGTTGTTGTCACGGGCCGTGTCGGCGACGTGCACCAGGCGGTTTAGCGCCTGCTCCGATACGCATGTCTGGCGCAGGCTGAAAATCTTCCCAGAGCAGGAAGACCCTTACGGAATCGAACCCAGCTGTGCGAAGCCGCGAGAAGTCGCGCTCCACTTCTTCTTCGTCGAAGAGCTGCCACCAGCGCATCGCCGTTCTGGCCGGCCAATAGTTGATACCCAGTCGGAATCGAGAAGGCTCAGAACTCATGGGAGCCCCGCCGCGCAGCGCTCGTTCGTCTCAAGGGTGCGACCGGAAGCGCCGCAATACCTCCTGGTACACGCCCAGATATCCGTCCGTCATTCGCTCTGTGGAGAAAATGATCCTCGACGTGCTTGCGTGCGGCCGATCGATCGAGCTCATCGAGGCGCTGCACCGCAGCCGTGGCTTCGTCGAGGTCGGCTACGATGAATCCCGTCTCGCCGTCCACCACGACCTCGGGAACGGAGCCCCGGCCGAACGCGATCACGGGCGCCCCGCAGGCCATCGCTTCGACCATGCTGAGGCCGAACGGCTCGTCGAAACTGATCAGATGGAGAAGCGCAGCCGCGCCCCCGAGGACCTCGGCGCGCTTGTCGGGGCCCACAGATCCCGAGATAGCAAACCCGATCGCCGTCGATGTGTGGGGCGACCTCGCGTTCGAAATAGGCCCTGTCCTGGACAATCCCGGCGATGATGAGCCGCCGACCGCTGCGACGGGCGACCTCGATCGCTTCCGCTGCGCCTTTTTCGGGATGAATGCGGCCAAAGAACAGCAGGCTGCCATCTGAATCCTTCCGCAGCGTGAACTCGTCGAGGGCGATGCCATGATGCACGGTCGCCAGGTAATCGAGCTTCGGGCTGCGATCGGCATCGCTGATCGACACGTAGTAACTCGACGCGTTGTATTTCTCGAAGACCGGCAAGATGCGCGGCGACGAAAATCCGTGGATGGTCGTCACCATGGGTGTGTCGACGAGAGCGCTGTAGGAGAGCGGGAGAAAGTCGAAATGGTTGTGGATGAGGTCGAACTCGCCAGCCCGCTCGAACACCTCGGAAATGTGCAAACACTCCCAAACCTTGGGATCCAGGCTGTCATCCTCGGAATAGGGCCGCGGGCAGGGCCCGGCGAGCGCCGCCTGCGTGATGGAGTCGGCCGTCGCGAACAGGGTGACCGCGACACCGCGCGCAAGCAAGCCTTCGGTCAGGAGTGACACCACGCGCTCCCACGGCCCGTAGTGCCGCGGGGGGACACGCCAGGAGATCGGCGCGAGCATTGCTACGCGTATGGATCCGTTCGAAGCAGTGGACGGCGTCGGTACCCGGGATTCAGGTGGCGTCATGGTGCTGGATTGTCGCACACCCGTGCGCTGGGGCAGCGCGAAAGTCGAACGCGTCATCCATCGACTTGATCCCGAAGTTGCGCAAGCAGTTCGTCGAGGGGGACGGTGGCGATGCGGACGCCGACATCCGAGAAGCCATAGGGGAGGATCAGCTGTCCGTTGTGCACGAGCCCCCCGCAGGTATAGACGACATTCGGAACGTAGCCTTCGCGCTCGTCTGTCTCCGGGGCCAGGAGTGGCCCAGGGAGCTCCCCGATGACGCGCCGCGGGTCATCCAGGTCGAGCAACATGGCTCCGATCGCGTAGGTGCGCATGGGACCGACGCCATGCGTGAGCACGAGCCAACCCTCCTCCGTCTCGATGGGTGAGCCGCAGTTGCCGATCTGAATCATTTCCCAGAGGCGGCGGGGCATGCGAAGCGTTTCCGCATCGTGCCAGAAGCGAATGTCGTCCGAGGTCATGAAGTATAGGTTCTCGCCGTCGTGACGTGAGAGCATGGCGAATTTTCCAGCGATGCGCCGAGGGAAGAGCGCCATCCCCTTATTCTGAGCGCCGGTGCCAATCAGCGTCCGAACGTTGAATTGAAGGAAGTCTCTCGTCTCGATGAGCTGGGGAAGGATGTCGTGCCCATCATAAGCCGTATAGGTTGCGTAGTAACACATGGAGCCGTCATCATCGACAAAGCGGACGAAGCGCGCATCCTCCATCCCGCGGCTCTCCGTGGGGCTGTCGGGGAAAATCGCGCGCTCGGAGACCGCTGAGCTGGGTGAAAAAACGACGTCATAGTTCGAGGTCGCCAACCAATGGATCACCTCGATGGTCTCCCGCCTCAACGGCACTCCGACAACCTGGTTTCTCGACTGCGCGATGGCACCCATTATCTCTTGCAGGCTAAACCGGTCCGCAAGACGATCGAGTACCGATTGAGAGCCCGGGTTGTCAAAGCCGAGCTCTCTCAGCTTCGATTCGAAGACTTCTTTATGGTACGCGGGGTTGGGAACGCGTCTTCCCGTAGAGACAAATGGACTCATCGAGTCAAAGGTGATTTCGCCGTCCTGTTCGAGCACACCCGAACGAAACTCGATCGAAGAGATATGTCCCTCGCCAATTGCCCGCACGCTCATGATGAAGCGGGATGATCCTTTCGGCAGGCCGGATTGATCCGGTGCCGGGACAATCGACGGATTGCACAATGCGGCGGCCTCGATGGAGTACTCGTGGGAACAGTAGGCACCAATTAGCAGGCGCTGTTCGCGCGACAATGGCTCGTTGTAGTCAAGAAGGTGTTGCAATACGACCTGAAAATGATCGTCGAGCATGCCCTCGAAATCGCGGTGTCGAGGCGAGAAATGGTGAAAAATCTCCTCTAGCATCGCCGGAATCTGCTCCTCCGGAATCGCGAGGATCCGGTCGACGAGGGCGTTGAGGCGGGGCTCCCCATTTACGAGAACGTCTGTCGCCAGCAGGAAGGGTTTGGTGATGACCCGTTTCGGGTCGGGAAGAAGCTGGTGCGGTGTTCTCGTTACAGCCAAGGGTTCTAAATTCGCTGCCATGATTTTCCCAGAGACGAGTAATGCACTGCGGCGTCCGAAAGCCTACGCCGATTGCTCCGTTGAATTGGTCATATTGCCGTGTTATCGGAACACTCCGGGGGGCAGATGAGTTCTATTTTGACCCAAGCTCGCTCAGTCTGTGCAAACCATATCCGTTTCGTCATCTCCGCGCTCGAGTCCGTCGCTGACCAGGCCTAGCATCGCGAGCAACGCGAGGAGAAAGGAGGCGACGCTTTCGGCTCCCTGGTTCTCGTTCACTGCACTCATTTCGAGACCCATCATGGCAGCCGGCCGTCGAAAAATCGTAGAGGGAAAGCCCGAGACGGTTGGCACCGAGAAACCATTCGAAGGACTCCCGCATACGGGTCATGTATCGGCGATCGCCGGTCGCGGCGTAGGCGGCGCGAAACGCGAGCACGAAGGCCGCTGCGTCGATCGGTTGCTCATCAGCGATTGCGGGTTCACCTCCGCGAGCGTGCCAGCCCGCGTTCCCGACCAGCTGGAGGTGCTCGCCGGCGAAGCAGATTTCCTCGAGGAACGCCAGGCTGTCGCGTGCCACGCGCAGCGCTGTCTTGTCACCGGTGCGCTTTGAAAACGTGAAGAGCGCCCAGAGGAAGCAGCGCATTCTTATAGGTCAGATCGGGCTCGAACCAGCGCCACGTCTCGTCGGCCTCTTCCTCGAAGCGGCAGATCAGCTTCGCTGCGAGGGAGTTCAGTGTCTCCAACGCCAGCTTGTCGCCGGGTTCGCTCCGCAGGTAGTTGTCTAGTCCCCAGTATTCCCAGCGCACATCCGCGCGGGCCAAACGTCAAGGGAAGCGTCATCGAACGATCGAACATCCTCTTGGCCAAGAGGCGCTGGCCCTCATCCGGCGCCAGCTCGACCGCCAGGCCGAGAGCCCACAACGCCCTTCCAACGCAATCCTCCGAGCCCGGCTCGCGATCGAGGTTCCGGCGAAAGTCCATAAAGTTTCGGAAATGCCCATCTTCGCACTGGGAGTGATGGAGGTAGCTCAGGTAGGTCGTGATCAGTCGTCTGGTTTCGCCCAAGCCGATCACCCGCTGAGCCAGCAAGGCAACGAGCAGTCCCCGTGCGTTGTCATCCACGCAGTAGCCGAAGCGGCGGTCGGGCACACTGTGGGTGGCGTGCTGGAGTAGGCCGGTGTCGTCGGTCATACGGATCAGATGGTCGAGGCGCAGTTCCGGAATGCTGCGCGTAAGCAACGCTGGGGCTTCGGGCACCACGGCTTCACGCAATACCCGTTGAATCAGCTCGACATAGCCCTCCCCGACCTTCCGCCAGATCATCTGTCGCGCGAAGGCGTACGCGGAGCGCTGGCTCTGTGCGATCTCGAGCGGGTTTCCCAGGAGCCTCCGAAGAGCGTCGCCCAGCCCTTCTACATCACCGAAGCCAAACAGCTGCCCACGCCCCTCGGCTAGAAGTTCCTCCGCGTACCAATAGGGTGTGGAAACGGGAGCGGCCCCGGACCCCATTGCGTACGCCAGCGCGCCGCTCGTGATCTGCGCCTCGTGCAGGTACGGCGTAATGTAGATATCCGCCGCCTGGAGATACCTGCAAAGCTCGTCATCCTCGATGAACTCGTCTCGGAAGACGACGTGGTTGTGAAGGCCCAGCGACTCGACTTCGCGCTTCAGCGCGTGGCGGTATTCCTCTCCCACACGGCACTTGATCGCGGGATGCGTTGCGCCGACGACGAGATAGATCAGATCCGGGAACTCGGCGATAAGCTTCGGCAATGCGCGAATCACCACCTCGATCCCCTTTGCGGGGCTGAGCAACCCAAACGTAAGCAGAACACGTCGGCCTGTTACAGCGAATTTGGCCTTGTTCTCGTCTCGCTGGTCCGCCCGCATGTCCGGGATGCCGTGTGGAATGACATGGGTGCTCTTCGGTGAGATGTCGTAGGACTTCTCGAGGAGGTCGACGGCAAGATGGCTCATGACGACCAAACACTCACAGCGCTCGGATATCTTCTGCACGACCAGGCGCTGCGAAGCCGTAGGTCGATCGAGGACGGTGTGTAGCGTGGCGATGCTCGGTTTGCGCAACTCCGTGAGGAAGTCGAGGATGTAGGCACCGTCCTGCCCACCGAAGATCCCGTACTCGTGCTGGATCGAGACCATCCGGGTGTCGCTGTAGTTGACGAAGTCCGCCGCCCGCACGTAGTCGCCCCGGACCCCCTGGCGAATTGCGAATCGAACGCGCTCGGGGTGCTCGTAAGTGGAGTCGGCGTCGGTCATCGCCAGGACCGTCCCGCGAACTCCCTCGTTCGCCGAGATCACAGCGTCACTCAGATCGCGCGTAAACGTGCCGATCCCACATCGTTGGGGCGGGTACGTTCCAACAAAGGCAATCGGCAACTCATCGTCACTGTGCCGCCCTCGCTGGTTTCGCTGTAAAATCCTCACTGGACACCTCGCTCTTGCTGGCGGTACTCCATTGCTACCACAGATCCCTCGCGTTTCGCGGTGGCCGCACAGGCTTCTATTGCCGTGATGCGTCCGAAGGTGTTTGGGCCCGCACCTCCACGCTTTGATTCGAAATGGCCCTGCTCCATGATAGGCCCTCGGAAGACGGTTTCACACTGGCGGTGTTGTTGGCGTGGGGGCAGTTTCTCTCTCACTTCATTCTTGAGAATGCGCTGCTACTGACGTTGCTGTTTACTTTCGGTGGTGACTTTCTCACAGCTTTTTTTGGGTTCGCGCGCCAAGGATCGCTGCCTGAAGCACTTCCATGGTTACCGCGTGAACATCGAAGAGAACGACAACCGTACCTGCGAGCACGCTGAGGTGCCGCACATCTCGCTATACGAAGGCACCAAGCACAGTTTCGCCACGGATGCGATTCGACGTGGCGTTCCCGAACGGGTGCTGCAGCGAA
>PVMK01175457.1_pt1 | contig 19770 bp, 19 predicted proteins | sample 1853481 | NCBI WGS metagenome assembly PVMK01 (sample SAMN08533507, study PRJNA380276) | Marine sediment metagenome, whole genome shotgun sequencing project. | reverse complement strand
CGAGTAGAATGGGGGTGAAGGCTGTTGAATTGCTTATTGATGGAAAAACCAATCTGATGGTTGGTCAGCTCAATAATGTAATGGTAACCACAGAATTGGAAAAAGCGATCAAAGAACACCACAGCATAAGTAAAGAAATATTGAGAGTATCTGATATCATGTCAGTATAATTAAATTGAGTAATAATTATTAAATAAATATAAAAATGATTAAAGTAGGTATTAACGGATTTGGAAGGATTGGAAGGTTAGCTTTTAGAATTGCTTCACAAAGAGAAAATGTTCAAGTAGTAGGTATAAATGACTTATTAGGAGCAGATTATTTAGCATATATGTTAAAATATGATTCTGTACATGGAAGATTTGATGGCGACGTTTCTGTAAAAAATGGAAACTTAGTTGTAAATGGTAATGAAATTAGAGTTTCTGCAGAACGCAATCCTGAAGATTTAAAATGGGATGAAATTGGAGCCGATTATGTTATAGATGCAACTGGAATTTTTACCTCTAAAGAAAAGGCAGGTTTGCATATAAAAGGTGGAGCAAAAAAAGTTATCATTTCTGCACCATCACCTGATGCACCTATGTTTGTTATGGGTGTTAACCATACCGAATTAAAAGCGGATGAAGCTGTATTTTCAAATGCATCTTGTACAACAAACTGCTTAGCTCCATTGGCTAAAGTATTGCATGATAATTTTGAAATAACCGATGGATTAATGACAACCATTCATGCCACAACGGCTACTCAAAAAACAGTGGATGGACCTTCAATGAAAGATTGGAGAGGCGGCAGAGCTGCTTTACATAACATTATTCCTTCTTCTACAGGAGCTGCAAAAGCAGTAGGGAAAGTAATTCCCTCACTGAACGGAAAGCTAACGGGAATGTCATTTAGAGTGCCTACTATGGATGTTTCTGTTGTTGATTTGACAGTTAATATACGAAAGAGTGCTACATACGATGAAGTATGTAAAGCAATGAAAGATGCTTCTGAAGGTGAGCTAAAAGGAATATTGGGTTATACGGAAGAAATGGTAGTTTCGCAAGATTTTGTTGGTGAAACTCAAACTTCCGTATTTGATGCTAAAGCAGGTATTGCATTGACTGGTAATTTTATAAAAGTAGTTTCATGGTATGACAATGAGTATGGATATTCATCAAAAATTGTTGACTTGTTAGAATATTCAGCTTCTTTATAAAAATAGTCTAAAATTTTCTAGAACCCATAACTTCTGTTATGGGTTTTTGTTTTAGTATTATTAGATATTACTATAAATTCGATTTTGAATTTATATTGAACGATATTATCATTAAGGATTATTTTTCTACTCTTTACCCATAGATTATTATTTAATTTACAAGTATTACCGGTTTTAATTAAAAATAAGCCAATAATTTTTCATAAATTTACCTAGTAATATTTTCGATAGCAAATCAAGTATTTTATTGAAAAAAATGAAGCTATTGGAACTATATTAATTTAATTAAAAATCTAAAATAATATTTTTTATATGGCGCATACAAAAAAAATAAAAGGGGTAATTGCAATATTAACAGGCGGTGGAGATGTGCCCGGTCTTAATCCTGCGATCCGGGCAATAACAATTAGAGCAAATAGAGAAGGGTATAGAGTTATTGGTTTACGACGTGGTTGGGCTGGTATAACAGAACTTATAAGAGATAAAAAAGCTGATAATAGCGATTGTTTCTTAGCTTTAACTAACGAAATTGTAGACAAAGCAGGTCGAACAGGTGGAACTTTTTTACATTCTTCAAGGACCCGGCCGAGTCATATGCCAAAAGATAAAGTTCCCCAACATTTAAAATCTTCCTATAACGAAGAATTTAACGACCTCACTCCTGAGATTATTAAAAATTTGGAATGGTTGGGTATTGACTTTTTAATTCCAATTGGAGGAGATGACACATTAAGCTATGGAGTACGCCTTTATAAAGAAGGAGTTAAAGTTGTTGCAATACCTAAAACTATGGATAATGATGTTCCTGGTACAGATTATTGTATTGGATTTAGTACCTGTATAACAAGAACAATAAGTATGACCAACAATTTGCGGACTTCAGCAGGTTCTCATGAAAGAATATTAGTTATGGAAGTGTTCGGAAGGTATGCCGGCTTTACCGCAATGTTACCAACCATGGCCGGTGCTGCAAATAGATGTGTAATTCCAGAATATGAATTTGATATTGAACACCTTACAGAATTACTAGTGCAGGACAGGAATAACAACAGAAGCAAATACTCGGTTGTTTTAGTCTCAGAAGGAACTACCTTTAAAGGTGGGGAAATGATATTTTCAAATGCGGAGAAAGACATGTTTGGTCATGCAAAATTAGGTGGTATTGGTGATATGATCTCCTCTGAAGTTAAGAGTCTTTCTTCAAAATTTAATAATGGTAAAACAATTAATGTCATTAATCAAAAACTTGGTTACCTGGTTCGTGGTGGAGATCCTGATGCAATCGATTCTATTGTACCTATGGCTTATGGAAACCTGGCTCTCGATCTGATCCTTGGAGGATTCTATGGTCGACTTGTGGTATTAAAAAACGGAAGGTATGACGATGTGCCAATTGAGGTTGTAACCAATTCATCAAAAATAGTTAAGATTGATAAATATTATAATATCGAACGATTAAGACCTCATTATCATAGATTTGAAATGAAACCTATGTTCTTAATGGCAGCAGATAGTTAATTTCTGATATGATATTCAATAGTCTAAGCCCAACAAATTGTTGGGCTTTTTTGGCTTTAATATTTATTCGGGCCATCACTACATTTATTTTAATAAATAGCCATTCTTTATAATCTGGGACTTAAATCTTAACAAGTAATATTTGTATATTTGATACAATGAGAAATGTAAAGATCATTGAGTGCCCTCGCGATGCGATGCAGGGTATTAAAACCCATTTTATAGATACAGATGCCAAAGCAAGATATATTAATGCTTTGCTGAAGGTGGGGTTTGATACCATTGATTTTGGAAGTTTTGTTTCGCCAAAGGCAATTCCACAGATGAGAGATACCGCTTTGGTTTTATCAAAACTTGATCTTACGCAAACCACTTCTAAATTATTGGCTATTGTTGCTAATGTGAGGGGTGCAAATGATGCCTGTAAATTTGAAGAAATTGATTATTTGGGTTATCCGTTTTCAATATCAGAAAATTTTCAAATGAGAAATACTAGTAAAACGATCGACCAATCTTTGGTAATTTTAAATGAGATCTTAAATATTGCTCATAGTTCAAAAAAACAAGTTGTAGCTTACCTATCCATGGGTTTTGGAAATCCATATGGTGATCCCTGGAACGTAGAAATAGTTTCCAACTGGACTAATATCCTTTCCAATATGGGCGTCAAAATATTGTCTTTATCAGATACCATAGGTGTGGCGAAAGGAGAAACAATTTCCTATTTGTTTTCCAATTTAATACCGCAATATCCAAAGATAGAGTTTGGAGCGCATTTACATAGCAACCCTTCTTCTTGGTTTGAAAAAGTAGATGCCGCTTATAATGCCGGATGTCTTCGGTTTGATGGCGCTATAAAAGGATATGGAGGCTGTCCAATGGCAAAGGATGAACTTACAGGTAATATGCCAACAGAAAAATTAATTTCTTATTTTACATCAAAAAAAGAAAACACAAATATTAATGCCTTAAGATTTGAAAGTGCTTATAATGAATCATTTAAAATATTTACGTAATATGATCATAGGCGGCCATGGCAGCTCCAATAATACCAGCCTCATTTTTATTCTCAGCGGGAATAATGGGAGTGCTAATTTTAATTTCATCGATGAACTTATTTAATTTTTTACTCGCGCCACCTCCAACTATAAACAAATCAGGAGATAATATAAGCTCTATATGTTGGAAATATTTGTTAAGTCTTTTTCCCCATTTGGAATAACTGAGCTCTTCCTTCTTTCTAATTGAATCCGCTGCATATTTTTCAAAGGGCTCATTTTTATAGGTTACATGACCCAATTCTGTATTAGGGATCAAATTTCCATTAAAAAATAGGCCCGAACCAATTCCCGTTCCAAGGGTAATAACTGCAACGAGGCCAAGTTTTCCTTTCCCGGCACCGAAATGCATTTCTGCTTCCGCAGCGGCATCTGCATCATTTATAACTGTAAATTCTATACCTGCCTCTTTTTGAAATAGTTTGTCAACATGAACTCCTTTCCAGCTTTCGTGTAGATTTCCGCCACTTTGACTTTTACCATGGGCCAGGGGAGTAGGGAAGCCACTTCCTGCTCTACCTTTCCAGTTAAAATGATCTACAATTTTTTTTATGATAAGCGACACATCTTTCGGTAATGCCGGATTCGGAGTATCGAGTCTAAATCGCTCCGTCACAAGTTCTCCCGTTCTTGTGTCCACTATGGCTCCTTTAATTCCGGTTCCTCCTATATCTATGCCTAAAACTTCCATAAAAAATGTTTATTAATTAGTAGACAAACTTAGTAAATATATGGAACTAACCGATAAGTTATCTTTTTATATTTCACATATTGAGCACCAAATTTATCATTTAAAAAATCTTCCTCCATCGCAATTTTAGTAAGAAAAACTACAATAAGAATTATAAATACCCCTAAACTGAAAAAAGAAAAGTCAGAAATAATATTGGCGCTAAAAAATAATATTAGACCGGTATACATTGGGTTTCTTATCAACTTATACGGTCCTATTGTTATGAATTTTGCATTCAGTTTTACCTCAGGTTGTACATTGAAATTTCCTATACGCATGATAATTATTGCCCAAATTGACAGGGCGAAACCAATAATTTGAATGGTAATGAGCGTATTATTAACTAGTAAATCTTCATAAAAGATAAAATAAGCAAAACATGCAAATTGTAGAAAAATTAAAATTGCGGATTTTGAAGACATCCTTCAAAAATAAACTAATTTTTTTATATAGAATAGGTTGCTTTTATGATTTATATCATGTTATTTAAAATTATTCTAAATAAGTCCTTTGAAAAATCAGATATTCTTCTATTTTTGCCTCAGTTTAAACACTATTTATAATTAATCTAAATAAAAATTAATGAAAATTAAATTATTATTGCTGGCTTCTTTGGTTACTGGAGCTGTAATGGCGCAAGTTGGGCAGGAAACGCTTCAAGATTCACTTAGAGTTATGAACCGATTGAGTTACAATAATTCAAACAAATTAACGATTGGGGGTTATGCTCAAATTGACTACAATGAACCCGATGGTCAAACCGCCGGGAAACTCGATGTGCACAGATTGGTACTGCTTTTAGGATACAAGTTTACCGATAAGTTAAGTTTTCTGACCGAAATTGAACTAGAACATGTAAAAGAGGTTTTTGTGGAACAAGCTTTTATAAATTATAGTTTTAATCCTAAATTCAACATCAAAGGAGGGTTAATGCTGATTCCTATGGGTATCATCAACGAATACCATGAACCACCAACATTTTATGGTGTTGAACGCCCGGGAGTTGATCATGATATTGTTCCAACTACTTGGAGAGAACTTGGGGTAGGAGTAAGCGGTAATTTTTCAGAGGTTTCTTTAAGATATCAGGCATATATTTTTAATGGATTTGTTTCCTATAAAGATGGCGAGGGCACTTTAAGAGGAATGGATGGTCTCCGCAAAGGACGTCAAAAAGGAGCAAAGGCAGTTGCTAGTTCACCAAACTTATCTGTTAAAGTAGATTATTATGGAATATTGGGATTAAAGCTTGGTTTAGCGGGTTATTTTGGTAATACACAAACAGATGATAGTTCAGTAGAAGGTTCAACAGTTGGAGTTTCTATGATTGGATTAGATGCAAGATTTATCTTCAAATCTCTCCAGTTGAGAGGTCAATATATTTATACAGGATTATCTGGTACAGAAGCATATAATGATTTGACTGGTAGTGATCTCGGATCTCAGATGAATGGATATTATGGGGAAGTAGCCTATGATTTCATGCCATTAATAGCTAAAAAATCAACCAAAAACTTGGTATTGTTCAGTCGCTATGAAAAGTATAATACACAGTCTAAAATGGCAGGATCTATGGAGCCCAATCTTGCTTATGACAGATCAGATATCACTCTTGGATTAGATTTCAAATTTGTTCCGTGAGTGGCGATTAAAGTTGATTATCAATGGTTCAATAATGCCGAACCAGACAATAATTTGCTAAACCAATTCAATGCCGGTATTGGTATTATGTTTTAATAATTGTAAATTAGTGCTTTCAAAAGGGTTTCTTATCAAGAAAAAATGAAATGCATGTCCGGCTTAAGGACATAAAAATAAAAGTATAACCTTATTAATTAAATGAAAAGTTTTGTAATTCTCCTATTATTGCCTTTCTCTATTTCAATTGTTAACATTCCTGCTAAAATTGAAAAGAAAATTGACAAAGAAGTTTTGTCAATTTTCAACATTGTAGATTTTTCAAAAGAACTGGTGCTAATTAATGATACCGTTAATATATCATTACCTTTAAAATTTAATGATAATAATTTTTATAAAGTAGTCAATGATAATGAATTGATAGGATTCTTTTATTATGGTAAAGCACTTAGCAAAGCAGATGTTTTTGATTATGTTGTGATATTCGATAAGGAATTAATTATTAAAAAAATTAAAATTTTAGCTTATCGAGAAGATTATGGAGGAGAAATTGGTAGTAAGAGATGGTTGAAACAGTTCATTGATTTATCCATTGATGATAGTGCCGTGTATGGTAAAAATATTAAAGGAATTTCCGGTGCTACAATTTCTGCCAGATCTATGACAATAACCGTTAATAAATTATTAGAAAGTCTATCCATAATTCAAGAAAATAAAGCCTTATAAATGCAATTTCAAAGATCAATTTCTCAATTTTCTAAGGAAATTAGATTACTAATTACAGCTTTCGTAATTACTTTAAATATTGGTTTTTTTACCGGACTTAATTTTGTACAAGAAACTTCGACATTTCAACCGGATGGGATAGAAACTAATTATTTAGGAAATGAAAATAATGAAAATGCAGAAATAATGCAATTTAAGAAAACGGAAAAGGGTATTTTAACTGTCGTTCACAACCACATATTATCTATGTCAATAATATTTTTGCTGTTAGGAGTGTTATTATCGTTCACCTCGATCAATAGAAAATTAATGAGAGTGCTGATCTTAGAGCCATTTGTGTCCATAATATTGACTTTCGGAGGGATATATGTACTATGGACTGGTATATTATGGTTTAAATACGTTATTATGGTCTCGGGAATTGCCTTGACGATTAGTTTGTTGTTGTCTTCATTTTTTATTCTTAAGGAATCGCTTTTCACATCGAAAATCACATAATTTAGAATGAACTAAGGTTTTCTGTAAGGAAATAATTAACTTTCACAATCCAATATTTAATTGTAAATTTGCACGCAATTATAAATCAAATGATTCTCATTAATTAGATATAATTGCACTATGACTACTCCAAAAATTGTTTTAGAAGGACTTACTTACGATGATGTTTTATTGATCCCGGCATATTCGGAAATTCTTCCACGAGATGTAAGTATTCAAACCAAACTCACAAAAAACATTATACTTAATACTCCCATCATTTCTGCTGCAATGGATACCGTAACAGAATCTGAAATGGCCATAGCTATGGCTAGGGAAGGAGGTATAGGTATTTTACATAAAAACATGTCTATCAAGAATCAGGCAGCAGAAGTTAAGAGAGTAAAAAGATCGGAATCAGGAATGATCATCGATCCAATTACGCTTACTAAAGAAAAAACCGTTGCCCATGCCAAGTCATTGATGCGGAAGTACAGCATTGGTGGAATTCCTGTTATAAACGATGCATGTGAGTTAATCGGTATTGTTACTAATAGAGATTTGAGGTTTGAAAAAAATGACGAAAAGGAGGTGTCTGAAATTATGACTACTGAAAATCTTGTTACAACTAAGGAGGGAACCTCTTTAAAAGAGGCAGAAGAAATATTACAAGAGTATAAAATTGAAAAATTACCCGTAGTTAATTCTGATAAAAAATTAGTAGGTTTAATTACTTTTAGAGATATAATAAAGGTAATTGAAAACCCAAATGCAAATAAAGACACTTATGGTAGATTAAGAGTTGCAGCTGCGATTGGTGTAACCGGAGATGCATTACAAAGAGCTAACGCCCTAATTAATGAAGGAGTTGATGCGTTGGTGATCGATACAGCACATGGACACTCAAAAGGTGTTGTTGCTACTTTAAAAGCTATAAAGGAAAAATATCCAAAAACAGATATTATTGTGGGTAACATAGCAACAGGTGATGCTGCCAAATTTTTGGTAGAAGCTGGTGCGGATGCTGTTAAAGTGGGTATTGGGCCTGGTTCAATATGTACTACGCGTGTTGTTGCCGGGGTTGGGTTCCCACAACTATCTGCAGTTATGGAGGTTGCTAAGGCGATTAAAGATACTGGTGTACCTGTAATAGCTGATGGTGGTATACGACATACCGGAGATATTCCTAAAGCAATTGCCGCTGGTGCAGATAGCGTAATGTTAGGATCGCTCTTGGCGGGTACAAAGGAATCTCCTGGTGAAACTATTATTTTTGAAGGAAGAAAGTTTAAATCTTATCGCGGAATGGGTTCCGTTGAAGCGATGACCAAAGGTTCTAAGGATCGTTATTTTCAAGATGTGGAAGACGATGTTAAGAAATTAGTTCCGGAAGGTATCGTTGGTAGAGTTCCTTATAAAGGTGAAGTGTTTGAAACGATGCATCAATTTATTGGTGGGCTTCGGGCCGGAATGGGTTATTGTGGCAGTAAAAATATTAATACACTAAAGGAGGCCAAATTTGTAAAAATCACTTCATCCGGGATTACCGAAAGTCACCCACATACTGTCACTATTACAAAAGAATCGCCAAATTATTCAAGAAGATAGCTCTCCAAATATAGAGAGATTATATTTTCCTTTTTTAAGTTTAAATTTATGAAAACCGCAACATTAAAAGAACTTAAAAATGAATTAAACCATCGTTCACCATCTGAACTGCTAAACCTTTGTTTAAGACTTGCAAAATTTAAAAAAGAAAATAAAGAACTACTTACTTATCTACTTTTCGAATCTTCTAATGAGCATGCCTATATAGAATCCATCAAAAAGGAAATTGAACGTGAATTTCAAGATATTAATACAAAGAGTTACTTTTATATTAGAAAAAGTGTTCGAAAAATATTACGAAATACAAAGAAGTACATTCGCTATTCAAAGAATAAAGAAACAGAAGTTGAATTACTCTTGTATTTCTGTTACGAGCTAAGGGAAATGTTGCCTTCCATGAAGGGAAACTTAACGCTTAAAAATATCTTCAATCGACAGATTCTATTGATTAAAAAAGCAGTCTCTACTTTGCATGAAGACTTACAATATGACTATGAACTAGAGATTAGATCAATTTTATAGAACTCTATATCAATTATACATAATTTTTTCGTTTCATTTAGTAACTAATAACCCAGCATGTATGTCAGTTTTTTCTAATTGTCAACCTCTCTCAATCTCAATAAAATTAAAGAAATTTAAACTTTATGTCCCTTCATGTATAAAAAATCCCCATACAATACAGCAGCAAACAAATTATCATAATTTAAAATATGGTTTTCCATTTCTGATGACTTGCAATATGATTATGAAACAGAGTTAAATGCTTATTAATTGTCTTTTCGCTCCATACTGAAAGATATCATTCCTGAATGTATTTCGGATTTTGAAGGTTGCCATTTTTATAATAATACGTATTTTTATGACCTTCGGGAGTTGTTTTTACGTAGGTATGGTCACCTGTCTTGGTGAGTGAATGAAACATACCAAGTTCTTCAGCATAAACTTCGGTTATATTTATTGGTTCTTCAAACAATAAGCGTACAGAACTGAAAGTAATAGACTTTTTAATTGTATTTTTCTTTTCATCATCTTTATAAAAAGTATATACAGAATTGTTTTCTGTTGTAGAAGTTTTGGTTTTAAATATACAATAATATTTTGTTAAGGTTTCTTTCATTGATCAAACAGGATAATTAAGTTTAGAATTTTGTTAGATTTGTTACTTTTAAAATAAAACCTATTTATATGATAAAAGAGTTAGGCGAGAAGCTTACTGATATATTCAAAAAGAATATGCCGGATGCCTTTGTTTTTGCGTTGATCCTAACTCTCATTACAGGACTAAGTTCATGGATATGGGTAGGAACGTCGCCTTTAGTGATATTAGAATCATGGTATAAAGGGTTTTGGATGCTGCTTGAATTTGGAATGCAGATGGTACTGTTAATTATTACCGGATATAGTATAGCCTTATCTCCATTGTTAAGTAGGGGAATAGATAGAAGTACGAGATTTATTCAAACTCCGAGGCAAGTATATGTTTTTATTATTTTGATAGGAATACTCTTAACACTGATAAGTTGGGGCTGGGTTGTAATTACAGCGGTAATTGCCAGAGAATTGGCCTTGCGTGTAAAAGGGGTAAATTATTTATATCTAATAGCATGTGTTTATTTGTCCAGCGGTATGTGGGTAACGGGCCTGTCGAGCTCAATTCCCTTACTATTGAATACTGAAAATAATTTTATGATCAGATCGGAAGTATTGAGTGATACCATACCCATTACATATACCTTGGGGTCATATCTTAATTATGCGGTAATTATTCTATTTATCACATTGATCCCTATACTAATGATCTTACTGATTCCTAAAAATAGTAAGGGAAAGGAATTAAGTGAACTTTTAGGAGAAGATGAGGATAATCATCTCGGTACTATTGAGGAAGAAGCTGAAGGATTAAAGCTCCCTTTTAAGGCTGTTTCGGATAATTTAAACAATAGTGTCATTCTGCAATATTTAATTGCCTTGATGGGTTTATTTTATATAGCTTATCATTTTGTTAGTAAAGGTTTCGATCTGAACTTAAATATTATGATCTTCATTTTTGTGATTTTGGGTCTTATTTTACATAAAACTCCAATTCGTTTTGGAATTTCTATGAAAAGAGCAAGTTCTAATATCTCAGGAATTCTTTTTCAATATCCTTTCTACGCCGGAATAATGGGCATTATGATCTATACAGGATTAGGGGAGAAATTAGCAGGTTGGATGGCTTCTGTAGCTACTATTGAAACTTATCCGTTTTTTGCATATATAACAGGTGGATTTGTGAATTTTGCCATTCCATCCGCTGGTGGAGAATTTGCGGTCATCGGTCCAAGTATTATCAATGCGGTTAAAGAAATTGGTTCAGGTTTACCGGAAGAACAGGTTAAAGAAATGATATCCAGAGCTGTGCTATCCATAGCATATGGAGAAAGTCTATCTAATTTATTACAACCGTTTTATCTTTTACTCATCATTCCTGTAATGGGTGCAGGAATAAAATTACAGGCCAGAGATGTAATGGGGTATTTAGTAATACCTTTTTTCATTCTATTTATAATTGAATCCATCTTGGTTCTATGGATGCCCATTTAAACAATTACAAAGAATTATCTTCTACGTCTTCTTCCACTAATTTTACCGCTAAAACTACTTGTATTTGACTTTCTGCGATTTCCGGAGTTCGAACTACTTCTTCTGCTTTCTCCTTTGAAATTATTAAAGGGGCGTTTTCTTCTCCTATTTCCTCCTCCGGATTTTGACTTATTTGTAACTTCTACTATTATGGATCTATTATTGAAATATGTATTTTGAAAGCTCTCTAAAACATCATCGGTGTAATTTTTATCCAGTTCAAAAAAGGAGAAATTTTTCAATATTTCAATTTGGCCTATTTCTACATTTCGTTTTTTAATATTTTCATTAATTAAACCAATAAGAACAGCAGGGTTTAATTTGTCCATCTTACCCAAATTAATATAAAAGCGAGTTAGATTTTCATCATCATACCTTTTTCTATCACGGGAATCATCTCCGTTCAGATCTTTAGCGTTTTCATAATAAGATAAGAATTGATTAAATTCAATAGAAACGAATCGTTTTATCAATTCTTCTCTATCCATTCCATCCAATTTTTGGTACACATCCGGTAAGAAATCTTTTATCTCTTTTTCGTTTATCTCAATATCATGGACCTTGTCGATAAGATTGTAAAGTTGTTTTTGACAAATATCTTTCCCATTTGGAACAAGTTTTAACTCAAATGTTTTGTTTATATTTCTTTCAATCGGTCTAAGTTTTCCCTTTTCTTTTGGTGTTATCAAGGCTATGGAAATACCTTCTTTTCCCGCTCTACCTGTTCTTCCACTGCGATGCGTGTAATTTTCCGATTGATCAGGTAACTTATAATTGATCACATGTGTTAGATCATGTACGTCCAATCCACGGGCGGCAACATCAGTGGCAACTAAAATTTGCAAATTTTTATTTCTGAACTTTTGCATAACAATATCACGCTGCGCTTGAGATAAGTCTCCGTGTAATGCATCTGCATTATATCCATCATTAATTAGTTTATCCGCAATGTCTTTTGTTTCCCTTCTCGTTCTGCAGAATACAATACTATAAATATTAGGATTAATATCTGCTATTCTTTTTAAGGCAGGATATCTATTTCTATCAGAAACCATATAATATTCATGTTGTACCTTATCAGCACCAACGTTTTTCTTGCCTGCAGATATTTCTACAGGTTTTTTCATGTAATTTCTTGCAATTGATTCAACTTCCTTTGGAAAAGTTGCCGAAAATAATAAGGTCTGTTTTGAGGAAGGGGTTGCTTCTAATATTTGATCTAATTCTTCTTTAAAACCCATATTGAGCATTTCATCTGCTTCATCCAGAACCAACCATTGGATACTCTTAAGGTTCAATCGTTTTCTTTTTATCAGATCAACCGTTCTGCCTGGTGTTCCCACAACAATTTGGACTCCTCTTTTTAGCCTGCTTATTTGTTCATCTATTTTCGCTCCTCCATAAACAGCTAAAACATTTAATTTTTTCATGTTTTTAGAGAACTCTTCAATGTTCTTAGCAATTTGAATCGCAAGTTCTCTTGTAGGAGATAGAATTATAGCCTGTGTATCATGACTACTTAGATCTATTTGTTGCAAAATTGGCAAGCTAAAAGCAGCAGTTTTTCCTGTCCCCGTTTGAGCAAAGGCTTTTAAATCTGCTTTTGAAGAGATTATTTGAGGTATTGAAATTTCTTGAATTAGAGTAGGGGTTTCATAACCCAAGTCCACTAAGGCTTCTACTATGTCCTGGCCCAAGCCAAGATCTTTAAATATCGACATATATTTTTATTTGCAAAACTTCATTTATTTGTAAAACGCTGGATTGCAAATAAATATATTGTTTCTGTTTTTGAGAGTGCAAAAGTAAGCTTAATATTGTGAAGTTTACTATAAATTATTGCTTATTAAGCTTTTTTATATGATACTCGAAATTTGCGTTATTAAAGAATAAATATCCTTCATGGATATTTCCACTATTATTAACAATTACAGTTCGTGCCATATCTCCTTCAAAATAGGCATAAGCATCTGTATTTTTTGCTAATATGAATTGATTATCTTTTGACAACTTTTTAGATTCAACGAATTTGATCCAATCCTCATTGGTTTTATCTCGTTCAATACCGATGAATAAAACTTCCGGGTATTTCATTTGCAACGAAGCAAGCTTTTCTTCTAAATATTCAACGTATGTTGAATTTTTTGGCCAAAAATAGATAACTGCAATATTGTTCTTTGCTATATTATTGACGATCACTTCATCCCCGTTCACATCTAAAGCAATAATTTTTGGTAATTTATCACCATTTCTGAGCTTTTCTTTCTGCACTATTGATTTTTTAATTTCAGAACAGATATCTTTATTTGTGCAATTTTCAAAGAAATAGTCACTAATCTTCTTAAAATCATCCTCAGAAATATGACTATTCGATAATGATCCCCAGAATTTTTTAGCCAATAGTTCATTTTTGTAACTTTCACTTTTAACCTCCTTAGTAACCAATTTCATATAAATTAACGCAGTATTATTATCTTTAGGGTTATTTAGGTATTCTTTTAATGCATTTAATCCCAAATATGTTGAAACAAATTTTCTGTATGGATAATAACTTCTTAAATCATCATCATTCAGGTCAATTGTTTTGCGATAACTATAAAAATCATCACTTAACTTTGGCAGGGACTTTAAATTCAATCCTTTTTTATTTTTTAAAGGATAATATTCTTTTAAGGTATATAAGGGGTAATAAATCCCTACATTCGCCAATTTTTTAAAAAAGTCCGACGGTTCTTCGCCTTCGAGTTCGACTAAATTATTATAAGATTCAAGTTGATTTTTAATCTCTGATTCAATTACTTTCGAAAATTCCTTTTCATTTAAGAGATAATTCTGATTGAAATTCTTTTCAAATTTCTCCTGCTGCAACCACGAACTAATTAAGTAATTATTTTTTGCAGCCTGATTTCCACTATATATAAGTGATTCGTCAAAATCCCATGTGTTCAGATATAAAAGTAAACTATCTCTAGGTTCTAAATAAATGAATTGTAATTCCGGACCATGATGGAAAGAGTATAATCCTAGTTCAAGAGAATCTAGTTCAAATGAGAATTTATTATAGCTATCAATTTTTGCGGAATCTATAAATTTCAAATTTTTAGCGAAATACACATATTCTCCCTTAGGGTTTTTAATTTTACCTCCAAAATAAGTTACGTTCTTTTCGTCTGAAGTATTGATACAGCCAAAAGTCAAAAGCAATACACCTATAGATAAAAATAAATTTACTGGTGATAAAAAATAATTTTGTTTCAAATATTCAAGTTTAGACATGATACACAAATGTAAAGAGTTGAATTCTTTACTCTTGTTAATGTGATGTTAAAAAATATCTATACAAAAGTTAAAGTATGCTCTTTCGAAAAATTATTTTAACATATTGAGCAATAAGAACATTTATATTATATACTTGTGCTAATACACCTCTATATCGTCTCTTTTTTATATTTTTGCCAAAATTTAAAATTAAAGCATGTTAACAGTATCAAATTTATCCGTTCAATTTGGCAAGAGAGTGTTGTTCGATGAAGTAAACACCAAGTTCACTCAAGGAAATTGTTATGGAATTATAGGAGCAAATGGGTCGGGTAAATCAACCTTTTTAAAAATCCTTTCAGGGGAAATTGATCCAACTTCAGGTTCAGTAAGTTTGGAGAAAGGCAAGCGAATGTCTGTACTTTCGCAAGATCACTTCGCATTTGATGAATTTCATGTTTTGGAGACCGTATTGATTGGGAACAGGCCGCTTTTTGATCTAAAGAAAGAACTGGATTCTATTTATGCAAAGCCTGACTTTTCAGAAGAGGATGGGGTAAAAGCAGGGGAATTAGGAGTTGATTTTGAGGAGATGGGCGGATGGACAGCAGAAAGTGAGGCTGCAAGTTTATTATCTTCCGTTGGGATCAAAGATGATATGCATTATGTTTTGATGAAAGATCTGGATGGTAAGGCTAAGGTAAGAGTATTAATTGCTCAGGCATTATTTGGCAGTCCGGATGTATTGATTATGGATGAACCCACCAATGATCTTGATTTTGAGACCATTGGCTGGTTAGAACATTTTTTAGCAAATTTCGAAAATACTGTTATCGTCGTTTCGCATGACCGACATTTTTTAGATGCAGTTTGTACAAATATTTCAGATATTGATTTTGGTAAAATGAATCAATATTCCGGTAATTACTCTTTTTGGTACGAATCCAGTCAGTTAGCGGCCAGACAGAGAGCACAACAAAATAAAAAAGCAGAAGATAAAAAGAAAGAATTAGAGGAATTCATTAGACGATTTTCTGCAAATGTTGCCAAATCTAAACAGGCAACAAGTAGAAAAAAAATGATCGATAAATTAAATATTGCAGATATAAAGCCTTCCAGTAGAAGATATCCAGCAATTATATTCGAACAAGAAAGACAAGCTGGAGACCAAATTTTACATGTAGAAAATTTGTCAATGACTATAGATGGTGAAATCATCTTTAAAGACATCGATATTAATTTAGCCAAAGGAGATAAAGTAATGTTATTATCGAAATTTTCACGTGCTGCAACTGCTTTTTACGAGATAATTACAGGTTCAGATAGCCCGGATACAGGTGATTATAAGTGGGGTGTTACCACTACACAGGCATATTTACCCATTGAAAATGCTGACTATTTTAAGGCTAATTTGAATTTAGTAGATTGGCTTAGACAGTATGCAAAGACAGATGAAGAAAAAGAAGAGGTTAACCTAAGAGGTTTTTTGGGAAAAATGATATTTAGCGGAGACGAGGCACTTAAAAGTAGTAGTGTGCTATCGGGTGGCGAAAAAGTAAGATGTATGTTATCTCGAATGATGATGAAAAGAGCCAATGTCTTATTAATAGATGAACCTACAAATCACTTGGATCTGGAATCGATTCAAGCTTTCAATAATTCTTTGAAAAATTTCAAAGGAACTGTTATTTTTTCCACTCATGATCATGAATTTGCACAAACTGTGGCAAATAGAATAATTGAAATCACTCCAAAAGGTGTCATTGACCGATACATGACTTTCGATGAATATTTGGAAGATAATAAGATCAAAGAACTTAGAAAAAAGCTGTATTCAAATTAAAAACGTTAACATTTCATTAACATAATATTTAATTTTTCAAGGCATTTTTCTTCTTTATGCATTTTTTCTTGGATGAAATTTTTCTACTATAGATTTTAAGTGCCGTTTATCGAGGTGCATATAGATCTCGGTTGTGGTTATACTTTCATGACCCAACATTTGTTGTATAGCTCGTAGATCGGCACCATTTTCTAACAGATGAGTAGCAAAAGAATGGCGAAAGGTATGAGGACTTACTTTTTTGTGTATACCGGCTTTTTCAACCAAATCTTTTAATATTAAAAAAACCATATTACGTGTAAGCTTTCTTCCTCTTCTATTTAAAAAGATAACATCTTCATAACCTTTTTGTATATTAACCTTTGATCTTAAGTACTTTTTATAAATATTGATTATTTTAATAGTATATAAGTTGATTGGTACAAACCTTTCCTTATTGCCTTTTCCAATCACACGAATAAAGCCTTCGTCGAAAAACAGGTCAGATATTTTTAAGTTAACCAACTCACTAACACGCAATCCACAACTATATAGTGTCTCCAGCATTGCTCTGTTTCGCTCTCCTTCCGGCTTGCTTAGATCAATTTGAGAAATTATTTCTTCTATTTCTTCTTCCGATAAGGTATCAGGGAGTTTCCGACCAATTTTGGGAGATTCTAGCAACTCAGTTGGATTATTTTTTCTATAATCTTCGAAAATCATAAAATCAAAAAAATTGCGTAGTCCGGATATTTGCCTGGATTGACTGCTTGCATTGATATTTTTAGCAGAATCATAAATAAATTGTTGGATCACTTTGTCGTCAATGCAAATTGGATCATTATTCATGTTATTAACTTCTAAATATTGTACTAATTTATTAACATCATTACAATAAGCTAGTATTGAATTTTGGGATAATCCTCTTTCAATTTTTAAGTAATGCTTATAATCATGTAAAGCGTTCTTCCAAAGCATATTTATACGACAATTAAATCAAAGACTTTTTGATGACTGTTTTTGTAAAATTATAGTATTTTTGAAAACAGAACTTATTTTTTCAGATTAAATTCATGTTTATGAGAATTATAATTATTAATGGTCCAAATTTAAATTTACTCGGGAAAAGAGAACCTGCTGTTTATGGTAATATTTCATTCGAAGCCTTTTTTAGAAAGATTCAGGAAAAATATGCAGACTTGGAATTAGAATATTTTCAATCTAATATTGAAGGTGAGCTTATTGATAAGATTCAGGAAGTTGGTTATGTTTATGATGGGATTATATTAAATGCAGCGGCCTATACTCATACCTCAGTAGGTATAGGAGATGCAATTAAGGCCATTCAAGTGCCTGTTATTGAGGTACATATTTCTAATGTTTACAGTCGGGAAAAATTCAGACATCAATCCTATATAGCTCCAAATGCCAAAGGAATTATTGCTGGCTTTGGAATGAATAGTTACGATCTGGCAATTCAGTCTTTTTTGACCGATACCATATAAATCATGATTTTTAAACCGGATTATTTTTTTATAATTTCTTTCGAATAAGGGGCATAATTAAGCTTCATTTTTTACTTTTACATACACAAAAAAACAAAATATGATTTTAGTTGCAGATAGTGGTTCCACAAAAACAAATTGGATAGCATTGAAAAGTGGGGGAGAGACCTTTTTTAAAATTGACACACCAGGTCTGAACCCAGCCGTATTTTCTAAAGAAGTATTATTCGAAAGAATAACTTCCAATAAGGATCTTTATGAGAATAGAAGTAAGGTGGAAAAAATATTTTTCTACGGCGCGGGTTGTGGTACACAGACAGCCAGAGATTTTTTAGGGACTATTTTTAAAAGCATATTTGATAAGGCGGAGATAGATATCCATGAAGATACTATTGCTGCTGTAAAATCTCTTCAAACAAATGATCCTGGTATCGTTTGTATATTAGGAACCGGCTCGAACTGTAGTTACTATGATGGTAAAAAGACACATCAAAAAATAGTTTCACTTGGCTATATTATTATGGATCTTGCCAGTGGTAATTATTATGGGAAACAACTTTTAAAAGAATACTATTACAAAAAAATGCCTCATGATCTGGCAGAAAAATTTGAAAATGAATATGATTTAAGTCCTGATAATATTAAGGAAAATCTCTACAAAAGAAACAATCCAAATACATATTTAGCTCAGATAGGAAGATTTTTAATTGAGAATAAATCAAGTGAATATGCTCAAAATATTATCAAAGAAGGATTGAGATTATTTACAGAAAATCAAATATTACAATTTAAAGAAAGTAAGAATATTCCCATTTATTTTGTCGGTTCTATTGCTCATTTCTTAAGTGATGAAATAAAGGAAGTTTTGGATGAATATAATTTGAAGCTGGGAAAAATCATTCGTCACCCTATAATTAAGCTGGCACAACACCATGCCTCGAATATCTAGAATGGAAATCGCAATCATATCACATGATGGTAAAAAAGCCGAAATGGTACAGTTCTTAAATGAACACAAAGCTATATTGGAATCTAAGAATATTCATTTAATAGCAACCGGTACAACAGGAGCAAAAGCGGTAAAAGCGGGATTTGATGTTGAAACTTTACTTTCCGGACCTTATGGAGGCGATGCCCAAATAGCGGCAAGAGTTGCAGAAGGCAAAACAAAAATGGTATTGTTCTTTAGAGATCCTTTGGAAAAACATCCACATGAACCGGATATTTTTATGTTAATGAGATTATGTGATGTTTATGATGTTCCACTTGCTACCAATCCGTCAACCGCTGAATTACTAATTAAGGCTCTTTAATTTTTAGATCTCAGGCTTTATTAAACTTGGAGTCATTTGTATTTGACCATTTCTCATAAGTGTTCTTTAACTCATCCATTTGTTTAAAAATTTATCTAGAAGCAATGACCGAAATTTCGATATGCACATTTTTCGGCAATTTCGCAACCTGAACTGTTTCTCTGGCCGGTGCATTGGAGTCTTTAAAATAAGCTCCATAAACTTTGTTGATAACTCCAAAATCCTCCATGTCAGTTATATAAATTGTTGATTTTATGACATTATCGAATGTCATATCAGCACTCTTCT
>PVMK01122637.1_pt1 | contig 19776 bp, 15 predicted proteins | sample 1853481 | NCBI WGS metagenome assembly PVMK01 (sample SAMN08533507, study PRJNA380276) | Marine sediment metagenome, whole genome shotgun sequencing project. | reverse complement strand
TTCTCTTCCTCTTATCAGAAGGCCCAGGACGAACAGTACAAATAATCTCTTCATAATTACCTCCTAAACAAGGTTGTTGGTTTTGATCTATAGCCTATTTCTATCTCATCGAAGGCAATCCGTCAATGATAGTCCGTATTTCTAGAGATCCAAGAACCCGGCGTTTGTTTCTGCTTGGAATTTCGGTGCTGATATAGGGGCGCTCGGCCGTGCGCCCGAGATAAGGGAACTTCCCCTCTTGATTACCTTCGTCCGCCGAGCAGTCCCGAGCGCAACAAGAAGTAAAGCAAGGTGAGCAAAGTGCTGACGGCGGCGGCCACGTAAGTGAGAGCCGCTGCATTGAGGACGCGATCCACGCCCTCCCGCTCCTGGGGCAGGATGATTCCATGCTCGACGACCAGGGCCTTGGCCCGGCGAGTAGCGTCGAATTCCACCGGTAGCGTGACGATCTGGAAAAGCAGTACCATTGAAAAAAGCACGGCGCCCACCAGCACCATATTGGTGGAGGCCATAAACAGGCCAATCAACATGACGAAGTAGCCGATGCTGGAACCGATGTTGGCCGTCGGGACCAACATAGAGCGCACCCAAAGGGGACCGTAGTGCTTTGCGTGTTGGATGGCGTGACCTGCCTCGTGAGTGGCCACCCCGATGGCGGCAATCGAAGAGGAGTCGTAAACGCTCTCGGAGAGAGCCAGGGTTTTGTTGATGGGGTTGTAGTGATCGGAAAGCTTACCGGCAGTGCGAACGATCTTCACATCATCGATGCTGGCTGTGCGAAGGAGTTCAGCTGCTGCCTCAGCACCGGTAATGCCCCGTGAGGACCGAACCTTGGAATATTTTTTGAAGTTGCTCTTGACCCTCCAACTGGCCCACAAGGAGAGGGCGAATCCAGGGGCTATGAACAAGAAGTACATGGGATCAAAGATCATTTTGGACTCACTTTCTAGTTTCTACCATTTTATCATTCTTTCATGTATTTTCTAAGATCGTGAGGACTCGAAGTCAAGAGTGTACGCACGATGTCACCCATAGGAGGATCGGTCATGAAAGTATTTAGGAAACCCAACGTTTTGTCTTTCTTGTTTATTTGTCTGTTGATCAGCTCGTTTCAGACGGGGACCAGCTCTGGCCAGGGGGCAAACAACGTGACCGTTCTTCGAGGTGCCACCGTCATTGACGGGCTGGGGAATCCTCCTCTCAGAAATGCCGTCGTGGTCATTGAAGGAGATGAAATCACCTCCGTTTCCGGGGGCGGCTCCGATATCCCGGCTGGAGCCACCGTCCTGGACCTGACAGGCCGGTTCCTGATTCCCGGGTTGATTGACTCTCATGTCCACTGGAGCACTTGGATGGGAGAGATGTACATCAACCATGGGGTGACCTCGCTTTTGGCCCAGGCCAATGTTTCCAAGGAGGAACGACTGGACTCCAAGACCAGCCTGAGCACTCCCCGGGTTTTTCATACCGGCGGTCGCCCTCGGCTGTCGCCTTCCATGAGCCGACAGGAGGTTCGGCAGGCCATTGAGACCTATTTGAAGAACGAACCGGATGTTGCCTGGTTTCTGCAATTGAGAGAGGGCAACGAGGAAGTCTTTCGATGGGGTGCTGAGGAAGCTCATCGGGCAGGCTTGGCGGTTTTTAGTCATACCCAGGATGCTGCTGCCGCCATTGATGCAGGAATGGACGTGGCGGAGCACGTCTGGGGATTTTCATTCCCCATGATGACCGCTCAGGAGCTCGAGGATTTCAAGAAAGGCCGGTTTTTGCACTGGGCTTCCTACCTGGTTCCGGGAAGGCAGCTGGATGAGGTGATCCGAGAGGCGGTCGCACGAGGGGTGTATCTGAATCCCACCCTGGTGTACGAATGGGGTTCTTTGAGCCCCAAAGCTCTGGAACGCGAACAAGAGGGCTACCTTTTGCTCACCAACCCGGATCTCTCCTATTTTCCCGAGAATCTGGCCGGGGTACTCCTGCTCCGCCACCGCCAGATCAAGGGTTATTCTTCTCGCTACGAACACCTGCCCCTGGTCGCCAAGCTGTCCGATGGGGACCTGGAGACGTTCCAGGGTGCTAAGCGCAATGTGCAGCGATTGGTTCACCGCTATGTCGAACTTGGGGGCAAGATCATTGCCGGCACCGACGCGGCAAGCGTGGCCATCCCCGGTCTGGCCATGCATCACGAAATGGAGCTTTTGGTGGAAGCGGGTTTAACCCCCATGCAGGCTCTTCAGGCCGGTACTTCCTGGGCAGCCGACATGTTTGCCGGTTACCAGGGAGCCCGGGGAAACCAGAAGGTCGGTTCCATCCAGGCGGGCAATTTCGCTGACCTGTTGGTTCTCGAGGCCGATCCGTTGGAGGACATCGCCAACACCAAGAAGATCGAGCGTGTCATGAAAGGGGGGAAGTTCATCGAGTTTGGATACCATCCTGAATTTTTTACCTTCGAGAGGCCTCCCAACATTTCCATGTCTGTTCCAGTGCCGGAAATCAGTTCGATTTTCCCCCATAAGATTGTAGAAGGCACGGGCAGTTTTGAGATGGTGATTGAAGGTGCAGGATTCGTGGGGAACTCAGTCGTCAAGGCGGACGGGATTTCCTTGAAGACGACGTTTGAGAGTCCACGGGAACTCAAGGCCGTCATCCCTGCCCAAATGCTGGAACGAGCGGAGCCGGATCGTTTCCGTTCCCCTGGCCCGGATCAGTACGTGGGGATCTTTGGAGATCGATCGCTTGCCATCACCGTCTTTAACCCGCCTCCTACCGGAGGTACGTCCGACGGTGTTTCACTGATCGTCGAGGCCAAATGGCACGAGGAGTAAGAGCGCGCTTCGCGCGCGTTCCAGGTTCCAAGTTCCAGGTTCCAGGTCAGGTTTTGAATTTTGAATTTCAGCCGGTCTGCCGGCTGTTGTCAGTTGTCAGCTTTTCTTCTTCTTCCCCTTCTTCCCGCTGAGTTCGGCCACTTCCTTTTTGAGTCGGGTGACCGTCCGGACGAGTTCGGGGAGCTTGCGCAGCAAGACGGTGTTTCGCTTCCACAAAGCGGCCTCCATTTCCGGAGAACCTGAGATCACTTGTCCAGCTTTCACCGATCGGGCCACCCCGGTCTGTGCGGTGGCTACAACTCGATCTCCGATGGTGATGTGTCCCGCTGTTCCCACCTGACCCCCTAACATGACATGGCTTCCCACCCGGGTGCTTCCCGCCAGGCCCACTTGACCGGCCAGAACGGTGTGCTGCCCAACCCGGGAACCATGCCCGATCTGAACCAGATTATCGATTTTCGTTCCCTTCTCAATCCTGGTCTCGCCAACCGTGGCCCGGTCGATACAGCTGTTGGCACCCACCTCAACGTCGTCTTCCAGGACCACGATGCCTGACTGGGCCATCTTGTAGTAACTGCCGTCTGTCTGGGGAGCAAATCCAAAGCCGTCTGCACCGACCACAGCTCCGTTTTGAAGAATGACCCGGTTTCCGAGTTTGCAGTACTCGCGAATAACGGAGTTGGAATGGGCAATCAGGTCGTCTCCGATCTCGGCATGGGGATAGATCGTGACGTTGGGATAGAGGAGGGCGTTCCTGCCCAGCTGTGCTCCCTCACCGATGACCACGTTAGCTCCGATGGAATAGTCCCCTTCCATCACCACGTCGTCGGCAATGCTTGCAGTGGGATGGATTCCGGGAACGGGTTCAGGCGGTTGGTAAAACAATTCAATGGCCTGGGCAAAGGCCAGATAAGGATTCTCGGCAATCAGGGTTGGCGTGGAGGTGACGGGAGCATCAGCAGAAAGAATAATGGCTCCGGCACCCGTGGATTCAATCTTGGGTATGTATTTGGGATTGGAAACAAAAGTCAGGTCTTCTTTTTCCGCCTCTTCAATCCCCGCCACTCCGTTGATCTCAATCTCTGGGGATCCCCGCAGTTCACAACCCAGTGTTTTGGCAATTTTTCCTAATTTCATGCCGCGTCGAACTCCTTAAAAAAAATACTTCAGGTAAGAATGATAACTTGAGACGGGAGGGGTTGGAAATACTTAGTCCACAATTGTGATTTTCGGAGGGCCCGCTCCCACACAAAAACATGGCTCAAGCTGCTCGATCGGCTCGCGCTGTCGGCAAGGTTAGTTTCGCGGTTTTCCTCAGTCGGATACTGGGGCTGGTGCGGGATCAGGTCTTCGCCAAGCTCTTTGGGGCCGGACTCTATAATGACGCCTGGCTGGTAGCTTTCCGCATTCCCAACCTTTTGAGGGATCTGTTTGCGGAAGGCGCTCTAAGCGCTGCCTTTGTTCCTACCTTTACCGATTACCTGCACAAGAAGGGCCGAACCGAGGCCTGGGTTCTAGCCAACCTGGTTTTGAGTGGATTGCTGGTCCTCTTGGGAGCCTTCACGCTGGCTCTATCGATCTTCTCCGAATCCTTTGTGTATCTGCTGGCGGCCGGCTTCGCCGACGTGCCAGGAAAAGTCGCGATTACTGCAGATCTTTTGAAGATTCTCTCACCCTTTTTGATGTTGATTGCCCTGGCTTCCGTGGGCATGGCGATTCTGAACACCCTCAATCACTTTTTCATCCCCGCCTTGGCTCCAGCGCTTTTCAATGTGGCCATGATTTCGGCAGGAATTTTTCTAGTCCCTCAGTTCGAGAAGTGGGGAATCCTGCCGATTCATGCTATGGGTGTGGGGGCGCTGGTAGGAGGTCTTCTCCAATATGGCCTGCAGCTGCCCCTCATGCGCAGGCACGGCTATCGCTTCCGCTTTCGCATCGACCTGGCCCACGAGGGTGTGCGGAAGATCTCCCGCTTGATGGCTCCCGCTATCGTGGGAGTGAGCGCTGTTCAGATCAACGTCCTGGTCAATACCCAGATTGCGTCCTTTCTTCAGGACAATGGTCCGGTCTCCTGGTTGAGTTACGCTTTTCGGATCATCTATTTGCCTATCGGGATGTTCGGAGTTGCGGTGGGGGTGGTCAATCTCCGGGACGTCTCACTCCTGGCCACTCAGGAAAAGTGGGAAGAACTCAAGGAGACGGTGGCCCATTCCATTAAGCTCATTTCCATCCTGGCCATTCCCTCAGCGGTGGGGTTGATGGTCCTGGCTGTGCCCATCGTCCGTGTGCTTTTCGAGAGAGGGGGGTTTACCTCAGCGGACACCCTCTACACAGCTTATGCCGTCATTTTCTACTCCCTGGGTCTGTTCGCGTATAGTTGCATCAAGGTGTATGTGCCGACCTTCTATGCCTTAAACGACACCCGTACCCCGGTTCGAATCAGTATGATGGCCGTGGTGGGCAACCTTTCCTGCAATCTTATCCTGGTCTTTTTTATTCTTCCCGAGGAGTACGCATACGTGGGACTGGCTTTTGGAACGGCCTTATCGGTTACCTTGAGCAGCATCTGGCTGGCCAGAAGCTTCCAGCGCAAAGTGGGATCCCTTCAAGCCTACCGGGTCGTTCCCACTTTCTTGAAGACGGTGGCTGCTTCAATCGTGATGGGAGCGGTGGTTTATTTTCTTAACCAGTTCTTTGAAGGATTTTGGATGGAAACGGATTTCTGGCGGGAACTGGTGGCCTTGACCAGCTGTATCCTGGTGGGGATCGCCGTCTACTTTGGATGCTGTCTGCTGTTACGCATTGAGGAGATCCATCGTCTTTTTCGTCGCTGGAAACCATGATGCAGGATAGGGCCTTTCGAAATTATCTGAATTATCTGCAGGTGGAAAGAGGGTTGGCCTCCAACACGGTGGAGGCTTACCGAAGGGATCTTGGCGAATTTCTTTCTTTCGTTCGCTCCCGGAAATGGACCCTGGAAGGAGTCAAAAAGCAGGAGCTGGCCGCCTATATCCAGCATCTCTATGGAACACTTTCTGCTCGCTCGGTGATGCGGAGGATCGCGAGTCTGCATTCCTTTTTCCGGTTTCTTCTGCTGGATGGTTATCTACAAGAAGACCCCTCCGAAACACTACAATCTCCCAAGATTTGGCGCAGCCTGCCCGAATATCTCAGTGAAGACGAGGTCGACCGGTTCCTTGAGCAGCCCGATCTGAGCACATCCTTCGGTTTGCGTGACCGGGCCATGCTGGAGGTGCTTTATGCCACAGGGCTAAGGGTGAGCGAACTGGTGGGTATTCGTCTGGAGGAAATCAATTTTGAGTTGGGTTGCCTGAGGACATTCGGGAAAGGGTCCAAGGAACGCATTGTGCCCTTGGGGGGATCGGCGGTGAGGTTTATCCAGCAATACCTGAACGAGGCCCGGCAGCATTTTTTGCGCAAGCGCCGGGCGAGTCCATTTTTGTTTGTGACCCAGCAGGGACATTCCATGACGCGTCAGTACTTCTGGATGCTGGTAAGGAAGTACGGAGGAAAGATTGGAATCGAAAAGAAGATCAGCCCTCACGTGCTTCGGCACAGCTTCGCCACCCACCTGTTGGACCATGGTGCCGATCTGCGAGCGGTTCAGATGATGCTGGGCCACGCCGACATCTCAACCACGCAGATCTACACCCACGTGAGCCGCGAGCGCCTCAAGAAGATTTACGCAAGATACCATCCGCGCGCGTGATGTCTGCTGTCAGCGGTCTGTTGTCTGTTGTCTGTTGTCTTCAGGCCGGTATCTCTTCATCCTCCACCTTTTCCAGCTCCGGCTTGGCCACAAGTTCGCTGCGTTGAAGCTGGCGGGCAGTTCGATCGATCCAGGTGACCTCGGGGATGTCGTCTTTGGCGGGAACCCCTAATTCCTTGAAGCGCCTGGCTTGCACGAAGACGCGCTGCTCAAAGGATCCGGCGGTTTCGTTATAGGACTGAACCGCCCGATCCAGATGGGTTCCCAGTCGGGCAAAGTGGTCGGCCACCTTGAAAAGCCGCTCATAGAGTTCTTTTCCCATAGCCGAGATCTCTTCGGCGTTGTGGGCCATTTTTTCCTGCTTCCAACCGTAATCGACCGCTTTGAGCAGGGCCATTAATGTGGTGGGTGTTGCCAGAATCACTTTCTTCTGGGTGCTTTTCTCCAGGAGGTCGGGATGATGACGAAGGGCCTCACTGAAGAGACTTTCCAGGGGAATGTAGAGCACCACGAACTCGGGGCTCCCTTCCAGCTGGTCCCAATAGGCCTTGCTGCCCAATAGGGTAATGTGGCGCTCCAGGTGGCGGGAGTGATCGGTCATGAGACTCTTTCTCTTTTCCTCATCCTCCGCTTCGACAGCCTGCAGGTAGGCATCGAGCGGCGTCTTGGCGTCGATCACGATCTTACGCTGGTTGGGAAGATAAACGATCAGATCGGGTCTCAGACGAGAATCCTCTCCGGGTAGTGATTGCTGAGTCTTAAAGTCACAGTGTTCCACCAGTCCGGCCATTTCCACGACCCGTTTCAGACTCATTTCTCCCCATTTCCCCCGGACATGAGAAGAGCTCAAGCCTTGGTCAAATTGCCTGTTTCCTTTCTCAGCTGACTCTGGGTCTGCACCACGTCTTCCAGATATTGGCGCAATCCTCCATAGGCCTTCTCGCGCTTCTTCTCCATTTCAATGGCCTGCTTTTCATGTTTTTCAAGAGCCTGTTTCAGGGGGTTGACCAACTCCTGGATGGCCTGTTGCTTTAGAGCCAGTTCTCCCTTGGCCTGGGTCTGAAACTTCTCCAGAGTGGCGTTGGCCATTTGCACAAAATTCTGGTTGTTGCGGACCAGGGCCTCGTTGGCGAGAAAATGAAAATGCTCACCCAGTTTGTTCTTGAGAAGCAGGAACAACAGGGCCTGAGCAACGATAATCCCCAATACCGATGCGATGATGGTCGTTAAATCCATGACTTGAGGCCTCTCCGGCGCAGTACTGCACCTGGTACTCAAGGAAAGTACTTCCACCCAGAATACGGACGGAGTCTGACAATCAAGATGGGGGAATCAGTATAAGCTTCTGAAGATAAGGGGGGATTACAGCTTTTCCAGGAAATCGCCCATCAGCCGCCCCACCCGATCGGGTGCTTCAACCGGGGTCATATGTCTCAATCCTGGAAGCACGTGGAGTTCGGAGTTAGCGATGTTCTGATGCAAGTACTCTGCCATGGCAGGGGGTGTGGCGGGATCTTCCGAACCCACCAGGATCAGGGTGGGGCAGTCAATCTGCGACAGTCCTTCTCGAGCGTCGAACCGGCCCAGAGCCCGACCGGCAGCTGCGTAACAGGAGGGGTCATTGGCAAGCACCATCTCCGCCACCATTTCCACCCGATCCGGGTGCTCATCCGGGAAGCTATCGCTGAACCAGCGGGACATATTGGCAGCAAGGACCGGTTCCATTCCTTCGGTCTCAGCGTTAAGGGCTTTCTGCTCCCATACCTCGGGAGCGTCTTCTCCATACCAGGCAGTGGTGTCCACCAGGATCAAGCCGTCCAATGTGTCAGGATAAGCAACGGCATAGACAACGGCAGTGTTGCCTCCCATGGAGAGTCCGGCCACCACCGCTCGATCTTCCCCCAGATGCTCAATCAAAGCTCGCAGATCAGCGGCTAGATCTTCAACGGTCCAGCCGCTAACAGGTTTCTCCGAGTTGCCATGCCCGCGAGCATCCCAGGTGAGAACCTGGCCATGATTCTCCAGAGTGGGCCGAATCGGCTCGAAGATTTTGCCGCTTGCTCCCAGGGAATGGCCGAAGGCAATCAGTCGACCCGCACCGCTGATTGCATAGTCCAACGTAATGCCATTGACCTGAGCTTTTGCCGTGAGCGACCTCCTTTGGCTCGAACCTACCATGGATACCAACGATTGACAATCGTGCTGGATGTGACTAACTTCTGCCGCTGTGTCCGATCCACTTCTAGGAGCCTTCTTTGCAGCGTTAGCTTCGACATCCTGGGCAGCAGGGGCAGTCTTTGCCCGCGTGGGCATGCAGCAGATGGGCTCGCGTGCAGGCACCTTTATCTCCCTAGCGGCAGGGTTTAGCATCATTTTCGTGGTTGCCTGGGGGATGGATTCCCAGGCCCTGTTTGCTGTCTCCGGGTCGACCATCCTGTGGTTCGTTCTTCTGGGCCTGATCCAATTCCCTGGGGGACGCTTCTTGAACTACACGGGAATTCGTTTGGCGGGTGTGGCCCGTACCACCTCGATCTCCGGCACCAGTCCCCTGTTTGCCGCCCTGTGGGCAATTCTTTTCCTGGGTGAGCAGGTCACCTCAGTCATTTTGTTGGGAACGGTGGCGGTTGCCATAGGGTTGGCCCTGGTGCTGAGTCAACGAGGGGCCATGACTTTGACCCAGACCGAGGAGAGGCAACCCAGCGGAGCAGGGCGTATGGCGACCGGACTCCTCTGTGCGGTGGCCGGGGCGGCTGCCTATGGAACGGGCCATGCCGTCGCTCGGCACGTCGTCACCCATTCGGCTCCAGCCCCGGTAGCGGCCACTTATACCCTCTTTTTTGGGATGCTGTTTCTTTTTGTCGTCTCCGTGCCTCACCTGAGCACCGATCTCAAAGCTCCCCGACGGTCCCTGATCATGATGGCGATGGCAGGAGTCTGTTCCTCCTTTGGAATCTTCTTGATGTATACCGCTTTGGCCCTGGCGCCGGTGATGCTGGCTTCACCGATCGTAGCCACCTACCCACTGATTGCCATGACCTTTACCCACCTTTTTTTGCAGAGATTGGAACGGGTGACCCTTCGTATGGTCCTGGGGGCTGCCATGGTTGCTTTAGGGATTAGTTTTGTGGTCCTGGGACAGGCGAGCTAGCCTGATACAATAGGTCGGACCTATGAAATGGATCTTCATATCCTTGTTACCCGGGCTGATGATGGTATCTCTCTTTTCACAGGGTGAGCCTGCAGTCAATGTGGACCTGGGTATCATCATGGATTCCTTTTCACCGGGTGATCAGGTGTCCGTTCCCATTACTCTGGTCACCCGAAACGAGCCACAGGTTGGGAAGATTTCCCTTGAGGTGGCCTACCCTTCAGAGCTGATTTCTTTTGTTGAGGTGACCCTGGGCAGTGGTGCCAAAGCGGCTGGAGCTGAGGTCAGAACGGAACTTGTCGAATCTACTGATTCGGAGGGCACCGAAAGGGTGGACCGGACGATCCTGCGCCTGGAAATCTCCGCATCCAGCGTGATTCCTCAAGGCCTGCTTCTCAACCTCACTTTTGAGATGTCCGAACAGATCGCCATCAACCATGAGATTCTATTGGAGAATCTGAAACTGACGGCTCAGTCCCTGGATGGCCAGGACATTAGAGCGCGAGGCTTAGGGGGTGCCATCGCTCCGATCGAAGCGATTCCTGCCTGTTTCTTTTACATGCATTGATCCGCAGACTTCCCACGAGTCGAATGTCAGTTGATATAGTAGAATCGGTGACACGCTCGTGATTGCCAAAATGTCCCCTGTAAATCAACAAGTTGCGAGGGGTCTGGTACCGATAGCGCTGATACCGGCAGCTCTCGACCCCATAAAGCCACAAGTCTTGCATCCTCGGCTTGCCGAGCTAGGGTTCATTCGGTGCCAGACCTCTCTTAAATCCTTGATTTATAGGGTCAATTTCCGGAACTACGTGCGTGGCACCAATTCTGTATGTCAGTTGATATAGGGAGTCCTGGCAGGGTATCGAAGATAAGGGACTTCCTGCTGAGGATCCTGGTCGGGATTGACGTAGACGAACTTCCCATGGGGCATGGTTCTCAAGATGGGAATGTCTTTGATCTCCAACGCATCGATGGTGAGGATGTCCCGTCCCAGCACCACCAGATCCGCATATTTGCCGGCTTCGATAGAGCCCTTCACGTCCTCTTCGAAAAATGCCCAGGCTGAGGTGGCAGTCACTGCCCGGATGGCTTCTTCCAGTGTGATCCTCTCTTCGGGGCGAAACACCTTACCTGACCGGCGCACCCGGGTGACTGCTTCCTGGACGCTGAACAAAGGACCCAGCGGCGCCTGATCACTGCTCAGAATCACCGGAATGCCTGCATCGCGATAAGTGGCCACCGGCCTGGGGCCCAGATCGGGTCTCTCCGGATTAACCTGGTATCGCTCCTCAGCATCATCGGAGGCAAGATAAATCGAGCTGGTCTGTAAGTCGGCAGTGATTCCCAGACGCTTCATGGTCTCCAGGTTGGCCTGGGTGGGCTGGTTGATGTGGGTAAAGATGTGACGGGCGTCTTCTCGAGGATAGAGTCGATAGGCTTCCTCGATCGCCTCGGTGGCGTAGTCGAAGCTCTGGGGAGTGGTAATGTGCAGATAGAGCTGCCATCCCCGCCGGTGGGCTTCAATGAGCACTTTTCTTATGGTTTCCTTGGGCACCACAAAAGGCTTGCCTCCGGGTACTCCCTTATCCAGGCTCATCTTGAAGGTCCCCACCCGCAGAAAATCGTTGCTGAAGGACGAGTCGAACAGAAGAGTGTCCATGAGGGCAATGCAATCCTCGGCCGAAAGGCCCCGTATGGGAACCCGGATCATGGCGTTGATGCGAGCAGGCAATCCCTCCTTGCGCATGGCCAGCCTCCTATAGGCGCGGTGAGTGGGAACATTGTTGGTGGCCGTTAAGGGGTCCGACAGGCTGGTGATGCCGGCAGGGGCAATGTCTCTGACCAGCGCCTCGGCAATGTTTCTCTCCAGTTGGTCCACAGCCCAGACGTTCAGATATTTTCCCTCCCTCAGAATGCGATGGGCGCCCTTTCCAATCACCACTCCCGTGGGGTCTCCCCTGCGATCCACTTTAAACTCGCCGAAAAGCCCATCCTTGTAAGGCTGGTAAACATTTCGATCGATCCGGGCCGCCTTCAAAAAGGCGCTATTGGCGACGTTCACGTAGTCCCCGGCGAAGGTTAAAATGAGTGGATGATCCGGTGAGACGGGGTCCAGATCGTGCCGCGTGGGCCAGCGCTTCTCCTCGATCCGGTTCACACTGGGTCCCCGCGGAAGCCACACCAATTGACCGGGAGGGGTGGCCTCTACCTTCTGACGCACCACCTCCACAATCTCCTGGATCGATCGGGCCTGGCTGAACTTTGCGATGAGAGGTTCGGGAGGATCAGCCACTCGCTGGGCCAGGTGGATATGGGAATCGTGAAGTCCCGGCAAAACGGTTTTCCCTTCCAGGTCAAGGATTTCCGTGGCGGCCCCGGCCAGGGAGAGGATTTCGGTGTTCGATCCGACTGCCAAAAAATGCCCATCCTTAATGGCAACAGCCTGGGCAATCGAGAAATCCCCATCCACGGTCACGATCTTTCCGTTGTGCAAGACCCTATCGGGGGCCAGTACATCCGGGGGAGCCGGGGAACACTGGCTCAAGACCAGGGAAAGAAGAAGCATTAAGAGTGCACGGATGGGGGTCACTTTTTGAGAGGGCATGATTTCGGTTCCTATTCTGGATAATTTACTGAAGTCATCGTAGGTTCGGTACTCCTCGAAAGTCAACTCCCAAGAGGTGGGAATCTTGTCACTTCTTGAGGGTTAGGCTATAAGGGTTCGAATCAAGTCAACCATGAACAATAACGTAGCTTCCCTGCTCAAGATCCTCAGTGGTCCTTGTGCCTTTGCTTTGATCTATGCGGCCCCCCTGGAAGGTCTTCCCTATAAGGGCCAGGTGGCCCTGGCCACCTTCGTTTGGGCGGTGGTGTGGTGGATGGCACGACCCGTACCCTGGGCCATCGCTTCTTTTCTCCCCCTGGTCATTTTTCCGGCATTTGGGGTCATGGATATCCGTTCCGCCACCGGCCTTTATGGGCAGAGGATTTTCTTTTGGCTTCTGGGAATCAGCATGCTGGGCTACGCCCTGGAGAAGCATGGTCTGGCCAAACGGGTGGCCCTGATCTTCCTGAGTCTCAAGGGAGTGGCCAACAGCACCTCCACCCTCACCTTCATGTACATGCTGGTGGCTGGTTTGATGTCCTGGTTTATTGCCGATGCGGGAGTGGTGGCGATGATGATGCCCATCGGCATGTCTCTGTATGCCTACATCAGTAAGGTGGGAGACATTACCCCCCAGGAGGGCAAGAGGAGTCGGCTGGCCTCTTTTCTGGCCCTGGGCACACTTTACGGTGCCGTGGCCGGGGGAGTGGGAACCCTGGCGGGGGGACCCCACAACGCCATCGGAGTGGCCCTGGCCGAAAGCCTGGCTGGAGAGTACATCAGCTGGTTCAGGTGGATGAAGGTGGGGGTACCTCTTTTCCTGGTGTTGCTGGTCACCTTTTATCTCTTGCTCCGGTTCTTTTTTCCTCCTGAGATCTCCCGTATTCCGGGGGGAAAGCAGTTCATCGAAGAAGAAATCTCGAAACTGGGGAAACTGAGCCGGGGAGAGATCAATGTGCTGATCAGCTTTTGCTGCATGGTCTTTCTTTTTACCTTTCCCTCCCTGGTTGCCCTGGCCATAGGCGCGGAACACCCCTTTGCCACCTACCTGCGTGGTGCCCTGTCCACCTGGGTGGTTCCGCCAATCATTCTCTTTGTCCTGTTTCTTCTTCCTGTCAATTTTGGCAAGGGCGAGGGAACACTGGTATGGCGCGATATGACCGAACACGCCCCCTGGAACATCATCTTTTTGTGTACCGGTGCGGTGGGAATGGCGGACGCCCTTACCGAATTTGGAGTCCTGGAGTTTTTGAAAGAACTGGTGGCAAGCCTGGGTATCGGAGCTTCGGGCTTACCCTTTCTGGCCGCCGGTTCGGTGGTCGTGGGTACCAACCTGTTCTCGGGAACGGCTGCAGCCACTCTTTTTTGCAGTATCTTCATTCCCGCGGCTGCCGACCTGGGACTGAACCCCGCCAGCATGGCCATCCTGATCACCAACCTGGCGGTGGGAATCATGTTTCCCTGGGCAGGAGCCTCCGCCGGGACGGCCTTCGCTTCCGGTTACCTGGATATGAGGGAGATGGTCAAGGTGGGTGTGGTGGCAACGCTGCTACTCATGATCCTGGCTCCCCTGGTCCACCTGCTCATCGCCCCGATTCTTTAGTGTCTTCTAGCCCGGATCAGGGTTACCTAGCGTAATGTCTGGTTGAAGAAATCGATGGTCCGTTGCCAGGCCAGGGTCGCTGCGGCCTGATCATATCGAGGCGTGGTATCGTTGTGGAAGCCGTGGTTAGCACCCTCATAGATATGGGCCGTGTAGGTCACGCCGTTTGCTTTAAGCGCTGCCTCATAATCCGGCCATCCCTTGTTGACTCGCGTATCCAACCCGCCATAGTGCAGTAAAAGAGGGGCCTTGATTTTAGGGACCTCCTCGGCCGCCGGCTGCCCTCCATAGAAGGGAACCGCCGCGGCCAGATCGGGGAGCCGTACGGCAAGCGTGTTGGCCATGCCTCCCCCGAAGCAGAAGCCCACAACGCCGATTCGCCCGCTGCATTCGGGATGTGATTTCAGGTGGAGTGCGGCGGCCACGAAATCCTCGGTCATTTTTCCCCGATCGAGCTGCCTCTGCAGGGTTCGGCCCTCATCATCATTGCCCGGGTAGCCCCCTAAAGGGGTGAGGGCGTCTGGGGCAAGAGCCAGAAAACCGGCCAGGCCGGTGCGTCGTGCCACGTCCTTGATATGGGGATTGAGGCCCCGGTTCTCATGGATCACCACAACCCCGGGCAGGTTGCCGCTGGAATTTGCAGGCCGTGCCAGGTAGGCCCGGATGGTTCCGGATCCCTGCGGGGAAGGGTATTCAATGGTCTCGGTCCTGAGTTGCGGGTCGTCTTCTGGAATTTGCTGCGCTTGAACATACTTAGGGTTGAGACTTTCCAATATGGCGGCGGCCGACAAGCCTCCCACCGCGAATTTGGAGGCACCCTCCAGAAACTCACGGCGGTTGATCAGGCCGTGAACGTAGCGGTCAAAGAGGTTGAGAAGTTTCTGATCAAAGTCGGTGGCTTTTTTTCATATCGTTGGCTCCTCATGTTGTCAGTCGTCCGTTGTCCGTCGTCTGCTGTCTGCTGTCTGTTGTCTGTTGTCAGCCGGCCTCTGGCCGGCTGGGTTCCGAGGCAGCTTCCTTACCAGCGATGTACCCCAGGGTCGTGCCTCGGCCTGTGCCATGCTGACTGCACCCACCGGCCGGCTCTCCTGCGCAGTAAAGGCCCGGGATGATCTCACCCTTCACGTCGATCACCTGGCACTTCATGTTGATTCTGAGGCCCGCATAGCTATCGTGGACCACAGGCCCGGCCCAGGCAGCGTAAAACGGAGGGGTGTTGATCTTGTACAGAGGGGAGGGTTTTTCGAAGTCCGGGTCGTGGCCGGACTCCACAAAGGAGTTGTATCGGGCCACTGTCGCCTTCAGGTTTCCAGCCGGCATTTCGACTTTCTGATAAGGGTTTTTCTTGAGCCTGGTTGTTAGTTCCGCCAGGGTGTCGGCGCTGAAAAAGTAATGGGGATCGGTAAAGGGTGGCTGAGGGTCCCATCTTTGCCGTTTGACGGCTTCAGCATCGAAGATGGCCCAGGTCGGTCCCGGTGCGTAGTCGGGAGCGGTCGATCCCTCGTTCATGGCCAAAAGGGCGTTCATGTAGTTGGAGGAACCGTGCTTGACTCTTCTGGCATTGCGCCAGTCCTCCGGGATATAGGGATCCAGGAAGCCGGCAACGCTTCCTAGTGGCCAGTTACCCTGGGTCTCATCGTAGAACCTCTTGCCCACCTGGTTGACCAGGATCAGGTTTTGCCAATCGCGAACCCGCAGACCCCGGGCCCGGACCAGGGGGAATATGGGGCTATCGGGCATCCATGAGACGTAAAGATACTGCGCTCCAATCAGGTTCCGCTTCCTGATGAATCCATTTCTTTCAAAGGTCTGGTTGGCCGTACCCCAGAATGAGGCCCCGATGGCCATGCCGGCCAGTTCTCCGCTGGCGTCCTGAAGGGAGAAGGGAGCACCGCCATACTGGATCTCCTCGGTCAGTCTGGGGTCGAGCATCCTGCGGAAATGGACGTTGCCCGTGTGCCCGCCGGTGGCGATCATGATCGCTTTTTTGGCCTTGACGGTAACCGTCTCCGCGTCCCTTTCGATGTTGCCCTGGGAGCGGAAGCCTTTAAGAGGGGTGGTGCTGTTGGGCAGGATTGTGGGCGTGTAGCTGGCCTCAATGCCCAGAATCCGTCCCGAGGTGGGAGTCTCGCGGAAGATGACGTCCATGTGGTAGTTGAGCAGGAACTTGACGCCCTTTGCTCGGGCACTGGCCTCCAAAGGCCTCATGAGGTTGGTTCCCCCTGAGCCGGAGGGAGACTCGAGGCCGGGTGGCGTATTACTGACGGTGTGATTCTCCCGGGGTGCGGAAATTCCTATGGCGTGCCCGCCCCTTGTGTCCGGGATCCTATCCGCGAAAGGGACGCCATTTTCCACCAGAAATTCATAGGTGGCAGCCTCGTTGTCGGCAAGAGCCCGCTGGATGCCTCGGTCGTTATATCGGTAATCGGGCATCCCGTTGGACTCCACAATGGACCAGTCGGTCAGATCCCGAAACAGAATGTCCGGCGAATCCTTGATCCCATATTTCTTTTGGGCAGAGGTCCCACCACCCAGAGCGACGTTTCCTCCGCTGAGTAAGGCGTGGCCGCCGATGTCGTAATTGGCGTCAACCACGATCACCGAAGCTCCTTGGTTGGCTGCCCGGATGGCGGCGGGGAGTCCGGCGGCCCCGGAGCCGATCACCACAAAGTCGGCCTCCAGATCCCACTGCTCGGGAATGGCGCCGGGCCCACTCGCCTGGGCCTTCAGTGTGGGCAGGGCGCCTGCGCCGGCTAATGCAACAGTTCCGGCCCCTGCCCCCCGGACGAATTCTCGACGGCTGATTCCTTTTTTCTTTTTGTCCTGGGAATTCACGATGTTCCTCTTTTCTGCCTGGGCATCACTCACCCAGCGCGAATACCATCAAAATGTTGCTTCCTTCAGGAGCTTTCAGCTCGGGGTACAACCGGGCGATGTGGCGCTGCCCACCCGTACCTTCTCCCGCACCCACGGCCACATATTGCTTCCCATCGACGGCATAGCTTATGGGATAGCCGGTAACAGGACCGCTGAGCGGAACCTCCCAAAGCACCTCGCCGGTCTGGGCGTCAAGGGCCCTGAAATACCGATGGAAATCACCCGCAAAGACTAATCCGCCCGCTGTGGTCAACACAGAGCCGATGGCGGCCCGTTGATCATAGGTCCACACCAGCTGGCCCGTGGAAGCTGAAACCGCAGCCAACCTCCCCACATTTCCGGCTGCCCCTTCCATATGCTCGATCTGACCGAAATCGAGTCCTGAGACGCTGACCTCCGTCGGCAGGATCCGAAAGACAATGCATTCATTCGTGACCGGGCTGTAGAGCATGTTCGTCCTGGGATTATAGGCGTCGGTCTGAAACAGCTTTCCCCCTCGCATTCCTGGGCACACCAGGTGAGAGGTCCCCACCTCCCTGGGAATGATCTTTTCATTCATGGTAATGGCACCCGTCTCAGGATCGATGTCTTCGAAGATGTTCTGGTGGGTCACCAACTGCCGGTTCCACAGATGCTCTCCCGTCTCCCGATCCAGAGCCCACAGGATGCCGGTTTTACCCAGGGTGTAGACGACCTTTCGTTGAACTCCGCGAATTTCCACGTCGGCCAGGATGGGATTATCCTGATGGTCCATATCGAAGTTGTCGCGGGGCATCATCTGGAAGAACCACTTGAGGGCCCCTGTCTCGGCGTCCAGGGCCAGGAGCGAGTTGGTGTAGAGCACCGCACCCGAGCCGGTTCCCTTGAGAATCTCCGGATAGGGATAGGAACTGCCGGTGGTCCAGTAGACCATCTTCAAGTCGGGGTCGTAGCTTCCGGTCAGCCAGAAGGAGCCCTTCTTGCGTTCCTCATAGGGCACACCACCCCAGGTCGCGTTGTGATCTTTAGGGTCTCCGGGTCCGGCGATCGACTCCCTTCGCCACAGCAGTTTTCCGTTTGCCGCATCATGGGCAGTCATGAAGCAGGGTATGAGGGTCCCCACATTGCAGGAGAGACCGGCAAAGATCTTGCCATCTGCCGCGATCGGCCCGGCCGTGTAACGATCGCGCTTTTGATAGTCGGCCACTTTGGTTTCCCACACCACGGCTCCTGTTTGCGCTGACAGCGCAACCAGGTAAGCATCCGGTGTTCCCAAAAAGATCTTGTCCTGATAGATGGCGATATTTCGAGTGGTTCTGCTGCCGACGTCTTCCGGAAAATCTCGACGATACTCCCAGATCAGCTCGCCCGTACGCGCATCCAGGGCCTGCACCACATTATTGGAATGGGGAAGGTACATTACTCCGTTGTGGACGATCGGTTCCTGCTCTTGCTGCCCATCCTCCATCGGCCACGCCCAGGCTAAACTCAACTTCCCAACATTCTGGCGATTCACCTGCTCCAGTGGGCTGTATCCGCTGGCGCTGTGATCGCGACGCCACCTGAGCCAATCGCCTGGATCGGGATTTCGAAGGACCGAGTCGGTGACCGGAACGAAGTCCGAGGTCTGCGCGCTCACCGGACTGAGAGCGGCTGCGAGGAAAATAAGTATGGTTGGGAACAGCAGGTTCAATCTCAAAAGCGGCATAGGTGTACTCCAGGATTTCAAGTTGTAGTTAATAGATTGTCCATATGCCTGGCGTTCCCAGTTCCAGGAGGTGTCCATCAGGATCTCGAAAATAAAGGCTCGTTCCGCCTCTCATCCAGGAAACCTTGCTCTCGATCGCAATGTTTTTTTCGCCTAGCCACTCTTCCCAGGTTGCCAGCTGATCCGCTGAGATAGAGAAAGCTAAATGCGACGGTCCTTCCCCATCAATCGGAGGAATCGTGCCACCTGGAAGGACCGTGGGTTCCTTTGAAGCACCTTTCTTGGCCAACAGGAGAACCTGACGATCTTCAATGCTGAGCGCGATCAGGCGGTCCGGACCCCCGTCAATCTGCTGACATCCGAAGACCTCCTGGTAAAAGCGAAGCGAACGCTCCAGATCCTCGACCCAAAGCTGCGTTTCCAGGACACCGTTGATTTCCGGCATGAATTTTTAAATGATAAGGCGGGAAGGGGGAAAGGGCAAGGCTCCCACAGATACAGATGCCGGAGGATCTTGCGGATCGCCTCCGATTGCTCAATCCAGGCGATGATTTGCATTTCGCTGCCACAGTGGGGACAACGAAGTGGGTCAACCTCGTAAATCTTTTTGAGGAGTCGGGCCCAGCTACGACGACGCTGGCGAGCGAAATGTTCCCCATCTGAATCCGGTTGGGGAGCATCTTGTACCTCAGCCTCAACGGGGACCCTAACTCCTGGCTTGCGCCGTTTCCCCCGAGAGGCATTGGAATACCAGCCGTAGTAACGCACCATTTGCTCACCCGGATCGGGGATGTGGGAGACCACTTGAGCGATCCAGTCCAGGGCGTCCATGGATCGAGCCACGCCTTTGGCACTCCGGTAGTGGAGCTGCCCGCTGCCGGCCAGGTAAAGGACCCGTGTCGAGGCGAGGCTGACCGTCCATGAGGAGCTTGACTTTGTCCACGAATCCCTGGCTAGCGGAGCCCTGTGTTATGTCGTCAAACCTCGTTTGACCTCCGATTTGGTCCCCGCCATCAAGGAAGCATTGGCCAACCGTTCCTTTGTGTCTCCTCTGTACTAGTAACCTTGATAATCCTCAGTTCACCTTAGAATATTCATGGTACAATGACCCTATGCTCTCCCGACCGAGACCACTGCAACGGATCCGCAAGGCCCTTGAGATCCATCCTGTGGCCGCCCTCATGGGCCCCAGACAATGCGGAAAGACCACGCTCGCCACCATGTTAGCCAACCACGAGGCGAGTACCTATTTCGACCTCGAAGACCCCGTCGATGTGCAACGCCTCTCCGCCCCCATGTCT
>PVMK01166167.1_pt1 | contig 19783 bp, 18 predicted proteins | sample 1853481 | NCBI WGS metagenome assembly PVMK01 (sample SAMN08533507, study PRJNA380276) | Marine sediment metagenome, whole genome shotgun sequencing project. | reverse complement strand
CCATTCTTCATCGAACGCCAGGAGCTGCTCGAAGCCCAGGGTCTGTTCTACTCGCGCCGGATCGGCGCTCCCCCCTCCAGCTTTCCGGCCGCTGACTACGTGGACATGCCGACCAACACCACGATTCTCGGAGCCGCAAAGCTCACCGGCCGGACGCCGGGCGGCCTGTCTGTCGGAGCGCTGGGCGCATACACCATGGAAGAAAACGCGTCCATCTTCGACGCATCAGCGGGGATCGAGGACCAGGTTCGGGTCGCACCGGCAACCGGGTGGGGCGTCCTCAGCCTCGAGCAGCAGTTCGGTAACGCCGGATCCACGGCAGGTATCGCCGGCACGGCCGTGAAACGCGATATCGGTCTCGCGGACCCGCTTTCGTCAACCTACAACCGGCAGGCCTACACAGGCAGCGCGAACACCCGGCTGCGGTTCCAGGGCGGAACGTACGAACTGAGGGCCCAGGTCGCCGGAAGCTACGTCGAGGGAACACAGGAGCGGATCACGGACCTGCAGCAGTTCAGCTCTCTCTTCTTCCAGAGGCCGGACGCGACGCACGTCGAGCTGGACACGACCCGTACATCCCTGTCGGGGTACGCCGTCGAGCTCGATTTCGAGCAGACCCGTGCCAAACACTGGCTGTGGGGCGTCGGCTTCGAGGCGTTTTCCCCCGGTTTCGACATCAACGACGCGGGGCGCCTGCGCCGGGCGGACCGGATCGAAGCGGGAGGGAGGCTCGTGTACCGCGAGACAACCCCGGGCCTGTTCCAGGGCTATTCAGCACGGGTCGAGCTGGACGGAAACTGGAACTTCGACGGCGACCGCCTTCGAAACAGCCTCGAGCTTGGCGGAGATGTCACTCTGCGCAGTTTCTGGCGACTGGGAGCGGAACTCGATCTCGTTCCACGCGGACTGAGCGACACGCAGACCCGCGGGGGACCGCTGATGGGCACACCCGCGCAGTGGGGCATGAGCGGCAACGTCGGCAGCGACTTCAGTCGCCGCACGACCTTCCACGGATCCGGATTCTTCAGGCTCGACGAGCTGGATGGCTGGTTCTGGTCCGTGGGTGGCGGTATCGAGGCTAAACCCGGCGGTAACTGGCAGGTCGGCCTGTTTCCCTCATATCGGAAGACATCCGAACCACGGCAGTACGTGGGAACGTTCGATGGAGGCTCCGATGCGACGTACGGGGAGCGTTACGTGTTCGGCCGGATCGACCGCACGACCGTGTCAGCCCGGTTCCGGCTGCAGTATGGCTTCACGCCGAACTTGAGCCTCGAGGCCTACGCCGAGCCGTTCGCAGCGACAGGGACCTACTCAGAGTACGGTGAGCTGCCCGAGGCCGGCAGCCTCGACCTCCGCTATTACGGGACGGACGGCACGACGATCAGCGAGAGTGAGGGTGAAGCTCCGCACGAGATCACGGTGACCGATGGCGATGACACGTTCGACTTCGACCGCGGCGATTTCTCGTCACTGTCGTTCCGTACCAACCTGGTGCTGCGCTGGGAGTGGCGTCCGGGGAGCACCCTGTTCGTGATCTGGCAGCAGAACCAGGGTGACTTCATGCCGGTGACGAATCCGGATCCGGCGAGTATCGGCGACTGGGGGGACGCGATCACCTCCCCGGGGCAGAGTTTCGTTGCCCTGAAGCTCACTTACTGGCTCCCGATCTGACGCAGATCCCGTTCTATCGAGCGTCCCGCGGCCGGCGGCGGGCTGACTGGCGGATCGCGACTTCCCGCTCTACCCTTTTGCCATGACACCCTGGGTAGCCCGACTCCTGTTCGCGAACTTCGCGGCGTATCTGATGATCCCCCGCGGAAGCGCCCTCTTCGCGAACCTGCTGCTTATCCCGGCAGATGTCCTGGTACGCCCGTGGACGCCGATCACTTACATGTTCCTGCACGGGGACTTCTGGCACATCCTGTTCAACATGATCGTGCTGTTCTTCTTCGGGCCCCGGCTCGAGTCGACCTTCGGCAGCCGCAAGTTCCTCGGGCTGTACTTCGTGAGCGGCCTCACGGCCGCTCTGTTTTCGGGGGTCACACCCAACGCCCGGGTCATCGGCGCCTCCGGCGCGATTTATGGCCTGATGCTCGCCTACGCGAAGATCTGGCCGCGCGACCGGATCTACATCTGGGGCATCATCCCCGTCGAGGCCCGGTGGATGGTGATCTTCCTCGCCGTGTGGGCGGTGATCGGGACCGCCCCGCTCATCGCCTCGGTCTTGGGAATCCAGGGGCTCCACGTACCGACAGACAACATCGCGCACCACGCTCACCTGGGTGGCTTTGTGGGCAGTTGGCTGTACATGCGCTGGCAGGCGAAACACACGGGGGCCGCGAAGTTCAAGAAGAAGTCCGAACCGTCGGAGAAACGTGGCTGGCTGCACGATCGCGACGCCGTGCAAAGATGGGCGCAGATCGACAGAGATACGTTGCACCCTGTGAATCGCGACGCTTACGACGAGATCATGCGAAAGCTCAGCACCGACGGCGCCGGGGCGCTCAGCGATCGAGAACGGGCCTTTCTGGAACGGTTCGCTCCGCTCGACTGACCGGTGCCGGACCCGCGTTCGCCGCGCCCGCATTCAACACGTTCGACACAGAATACGGCTCCAGCCCCCTCGCGCGGCCACGATTGCCTATATTCCCTTCCCTCGTCCAATGCCGCCCCCCCCGCGGGCGAGTCAGTCCCCCACCTCCCCGGTGGGAACGCGAGGCGTGGTAAGGAGGCACCGATGATCGCGATCCGTGAAGCCCGAGACTCCGATACTCCGGGGATCGTCGACATCTATCGGGCCACCTACGGCGAGGAGTACGCCTACCCGCAGTATTACGACGAGTACGAGATCAAGAAGCTCGTGTTCAGCGACGAGACACTGATGCTCGTGGCGGAGGACTCGGAGTCGGGACGGGTGGTGGGCACGGCTTCAGTGATCCTCGAGGTCGGGGCGTACACGGACCTGGTGGGCGAGTTCGGGCGACTTGCCGTTCATCCCGATTTTCGACGGCGTGGGATAGGAACTCAGCTGCTTGACCGGCGAATCGAAACGGTCCGGGACCGGCTTCACGTGGGCGTGATCGAGGCCCGGGTGACGCACCCCTTCACCCAGGCCATCGCGCAGCAGCAGGGCTTCGCCCCGGTCGGATTCCTCCCACTCAAGTTCGTGTTCGGGTCGCGCCGCGAGAGCATGGGCCTCCTGCTCCGGTTGTTCGGCCGAGCTCTGGAGCTGAGGCGGAATAACCCCCGCATCGTCCCCGAGGTGTATCCCCTGGCCTGCACCGCACTGGAGAACTGCGGCCTCGAGGCGGACGTGATCGTCGATGACGAGTCCGGCGCCTATCCGTTCGGGCACGGCTTTTCGGTCAGCGAGCTGACTACCGAGGGGTACTCCCGGCTGATGCGGATCGAGCGGGGGCGCGTGCGCAATCGTGAGGTGTTCGGCCCGCTCCGGCTGCAGTACGGCTACTTCAAGCTCATCACGCACCACTCGAAGTACCTGGTGGCCAGGGAAGGCGGTCACATCGTGGGCGCGATCGGCTTCACCCTGGAGCACATCGACCGTGTGGTACGGGTATTCGAGCTGATCTCGCTCAGGGACGACGTGATCCGACTGCTCCTGTCGGAACTCGAGCGACGCTGCCGGGACGAGTGGAACATCGCCTACATGGAAATCGACGTGAGCGCCCACGCGCCTCGTATGCAGCGCACGGTTCTGCAACTCGGCTGGGTGCCGGTGGCATACGTTCCCGCGCTCGCTTTCCACGATGTGGAGAGACTCGACCTGGTGAAGTTCGCCCGACTCCTGATTCCGGTGGACGTCGGTCCGGTGATGCTGATCCCGCCAACGAGTGAGTTGGCAAAGCTGGTGCTGGCCGCGTTCAAGCGGCGCGAGGTAATGCCGCGGCTGGGCGAGCTCGTGGATCGCGCCGGACTGTTCCAGGGACTCGAGGAAGAGCAGCTGGAACGGCTTGCAGCCGCCTTCCGCTACGTCACGTATGACGCCGGCACGGAGATTTTCTCGCAGGGCGACCGCTGCGAGGAGATGTACCTGCTTCTCACCGGATCGGTCGAGATCCGGATCCAGGGCTCAGCCGAGCCGATCGGGATCGTCGAGGCCGGGGAATGCCTGGGAGAGGTCGCCGTCCTGATGGGTGGAGATCACTCCGCTGCTGCTGTCGCCGTGGATGAAGTCGAGGCCGGGGTACTCACGCGGCAGGACCTCGAATCTCTCGTGCGCTTGCGGCCGGGGATCGGAGTCGTACTGTATCGCAATCTCGCTCGCGGTCTTGGAGGTAAACTCCGGCGGGCAGACTTGAAGAGCTTCGACAGAACGGATCTCGCCTGACGCACCGGAGTGCAGTCGAGATCCGCCTCGCTACGGCTTTCGACTGCACGGAGGATCCATGCCCCAGCGCGCTCTCATCCTTGGAGCGGCCGGACGTGATTTTCACAATTTCAACACGTTCTTCCGCGGAAACGACGATTACCAGGTGGTCGCCTTCACGGCGACCCAGATCCCGGATATCGACGGACGGCGCTACCCGGCGGAGCTCGCCGGCGCCGCGTATCCCGAGGGGATTCCGATCTTCGCCGAGTCCGAGCTCGAATCGCTGATCGCCGACAACGAAGTCGATGTCGTCGTGTTCTCCTACAGTGACGTAACCCACGAGCACGTGATGCACATCGGATCGCGGGCGATGGCGGCGGGCGCGAACTACCTGTTGCTTGGCGCGCGGCAGACGATGGTCGTCTCTTCGAAACCCGTGGTCGCCGTCTGCGCGGCCCGGACAGGCGCGGGAAAAAGCCAGACGAGCCGCAGGGTCGCGGAACTGCTCACGGCTGCCGGGAAGAAGGTCGTCGTCGTGCGGCACCCGATGCCATACGGCGATCTCGTGAAGCAGGCGGTCCAGAGATTCGAGACCTATGACGACCTGGCGAAGCACGAAGTGACGATCGAAGAGCGGGAGGAGTACGAGCCGCACATCGACGCCGGCCGGATCGTATACGCGGGCGTGGACTACGAAGCGATCCTCCGGCAGGCCGAAGCCGAGGCGGACGTCGTGATCTGGGACGGCGGGAACAACGACCTTCCGTTTTACCGACCCGATGTGTTCATCACCATCGTCGATCCTCACCGGCCGGACCACGCCCTGCGATACCATCCGGGCGAGACGAACGTGCGGATGGCCGATGCGATCCTGATCAACAAGGTCGACACCGCGAGCCTCGAAGGCGTGGAGACGGCCCGCCGGATCGCTTTCGAGCTGAACCCGGAGGCCCTCGTGATCGAGGCTGCGAGTCCGCTGTTCGTCGACAGCGGCGACGCGATCCGCGGCAAGCGGGTCCTTGTGGTCGAAGATGGACCGACGCTGACACACGGTGGGATGGCCTATGGAGCAGGCTGGGTAGCGGCCCGCAGGTACGGCGCGGCGGAGATCGTCGACCCGCGCCCGTACGCCGTGGGTTCGATCGCCGCGACCTACGCGAAGTACCCGACGACCGGTGATGTGCTGCCGGCCATGGGATACGGAGAGAAACAGGTCGAGGAACTGGCGGCGACGATCCGGGCGACGGAAGCCGATGTGATCGTGATCGGCACGCCGATCGACTTGACGCGGCTCATCGAGTTCGACAAGCCATCCGTGCGGGTGCGGTACGAGCTGCAGGAGATCGGGAACCCGACTCTCGAGGATGCGCTGAAACCGCTCCTGTAGTTCGTGTGGCCGCGCGACTCTTCGTGGGAGCACGGCCCGTGATCAACAGTGTCGAACGACCCGCGCAGTTCGCACGTGGGAATTCCACGCCCGGGAGGCAGCCGTGTTCGAAGCCGTGCAGAGCCCTTATCTCGTCCCGTTCGACGGTACGTTCGCGGTAGCCGGAGCGCCGTCGGCGCCCCGGGATGAGCCGGAGAAGAAGAAGGCCAGGCATACCCTCCGTAAACGGATCAAGGAGATGCGTTCACTGCAGGATATGCTGTACGCGCAGAACGAGTGGTCGGTGCTGCTCGTGTTCCAGGCGATGGACGCGGCTGGCAAGGACGGGACGATCCGGGCCGTGATGTCGGGCATCAACCCGGCAGGGTGTCAGGTCTTCTCGTTCAAGAAGCCGTCAGAGCAGGAGCTGGATCACGACTTCCTGTGGAGAACCTCGATCCGGCTTCCCGAGCGAGGTCGGATCGGGATCTTCAACCGAAGCTACTACGAGGAAGTGCTCGTCGTTCGGGTTCACCCGAAGATCCTCATGGGCCAGCAACTACCATTCATCCCGACCGGTGATACGGTGTGGGATCAGCGCCTGGAGTCGATCGCCGACCACGAGTTGCACCTGGCCCGGAACGGTACCGTGGTGCTCAAGTTCTGGCTCAACGTGTCGAAGGACGAGCAGAAACAGCGCTTCCTGACCCGGATCGACGAGCCCGAGAAAAACTGGAAATTCCATTCGGCGGACCTGGCAGAGCGCGAGCACTGGGATGACTACATGCTCGCATACGAGGAGGCGCTCAACGGCACCTCGCGCAACTGGGCCCCGTGGTATGCGATTCCGGCGGACGACAAGCCATACATGCGCATGGCGGTCGCCGACGTGATCGTGCGATCGCTCGAGAGTCTCGGTCTCGCCTACCCTACGGTGAGCGCCGCCGAGCGGGAGGACCTGAAGAGCTGGCGAGATCAGCTCAAGTCCGAAGAGTAGCTATCTCAGGTCGGCGCCGAGCAGGGCCTCGAGGCGAGCGAGCCCGATCTGGTAGTCGAAGCGCCGGCGGATCAGGTCGACTTCGGCCTGCCGCACCGCGATCTGCGAGCTCTGCAGGTCGAGAATCGTCGCCAGGCCCAGCCGGTAGCGCTCCTGCGTCACCCGCAGGTCCTCACTCGACAGCTCCACCGTCTGCTCCGCCAGGTCGATCGAGGCCGCGGCCGCGTCGATCGTACCCAGCGCCTGGTCCAGGTCCTTGCGCAGCGCCAGCTCCTCCGCCCGCTCCGTCGTCCGCGTCTGGTCCAGCGTCGCACGCGCCTGGTACAGCGCCCGCTCCCGGTTGAACCCGTCGAACAGCGGCAGACTCCCGAACAGCGCCACCGACCAGCTCCGGTTGCGTGGCGGAAATTCCTCCTTCGCCCACGCCCAGCCCCCGCGCAGCGCCAGTGACGGCAGGTACGCCGCCTTCGCGCTCGACACCGCCGCCTCGTCCGCCGCCGCCTGCGCCCGCACCGCCGTCAGCGCCGGCGACGCCGTCAGCGCCAGGTTCAGCAGCTCCTCGCGGCTCGCGCCTACCGGCTCCACCTCCAGCGCCGCCTCCGTCACCGGCGCCAGCGGCTCCGTCACTCCCACCGCCTCCGCCAGCGCGTACTGCGCCGTACGCGCCCCGTTCTGCGCGTTCAGCAGCGCCACCCGCGCATTGTTCAGGTCCACCTGCGAGCGCAGCACGTCCGACCGCGTCGCCCGCCCCAGCTCCAGCTGCTGCTCCACGAACCTCAGCTGGTCCTCCTGCCGCTTCACACGGTCCGCCTCCACTCGCACCAGCTCCCGGTTCGCCACCGCGTTGTACCACGAGATCTTCACCGACTCCCGCGTCAGGTACTCCGTCTCCCGCAGCCTCGCCGACGACGCGTCCACTCCCCGCTTCGCGCCCCGCAGGTCCGAAAACCGACGGCCCCCACGGAACAGGTCGATCTGCGTGTTCAGCTGGGCCGAGTACGACGTCGTCGTGATCGTCTGTCCCGTCGGGTCCAGACGCCCGCTGGATGAGTTGTTGTACTGGTACGATAACGACAGGTCCGGCAGAAACTGCCCCCACGCCGTCATCTCCCCGTACTTCGCCACCTCCAGCTGTGACGCACGCAGCTCCAGCGCCGGCGCGTTCAGACGCGCCAGCTCCAACGCCTCGCCCAGCGTCACCGACCGGGCCTCCACTCCCGAACTCCACTCCCCGCCTTCCTGTCCCCGTGCCTCCCCCGCTCCCACCACCAGCGCCGCCAGTGCCAGCACCGCGGCCCACCTGCCTCTTCGTTCACGCACGGAACTCGGGAATCCAACTCGGCTCGCGTTCACACTCATCCAGTCCTCCGGAGCGCGATGACCCGGCACGGGCCTATCACGGGTTCGTACTCGATGGACGTGCTACAGGACGAATCCCGGGCACGTGGAGTTTCACGCGGACTGTGCCCGCGCCAGCAGGTACACGTGCAGGTCCCTGAACGCCCCGCGCATCGTCGCGCGGATGCTGTCGGCCTCGGCCTGCGGCTCCGTGCTCGTGGCCAGATCCTCCAGGACGGTTTCGTACCGCTTCACATCCCGCAGCAGGTCGGCCAGAGGTTTCAGGTCCGCCGCAGCGAGGCCCGCGTCCAGGAGGCGGGCACAGCTTGCAACAGCCGCCAGGTCTGCCGCGTCGAATCCGCGGCTCCCGCCGTCCTCCGCCGGTGCAAGGAGTCCGGCATCGATCAGCTGACGCAGCTCGCGGCTGTCACGTCCCGTCCGCCGGGCAACGTCGCGCAGGCTGAGGCCGCCACGTGCACGGGCGTCATCCGTCGGATCCTCCGCCTGTCCCTCCGCGCGACCGCGGCGCCCCAGTGCCATCAGCTCCACCGCCTCTGCCGGGGAAAGACCCTGCTCGACGAGAGCGAGCACCAGGCGTATCTCCTCCAGCGGAAGCGGCCCGAGCTCCGGCCCCCTGAGTGCCTTCAACAGCACGAGTCGATCGAGGTGCTGGGGTCCATATGTCGAGGCGTTGGCAGCGGTTCGTTCAGGGTCGGGAAGCAGACCCTCGCGGAGATAGTGATGAATCGTCGTGCGGGGAAGATCGGCGGCGAGTGCGAGGTCCCGCATTCGCATATGTAACTCCCGGATAATGTAATTGTGCAGAGCGGCACTCCGCACACAGTATCCTACAACAGGCCGCTCCGCCACAGGGGGGGGCTTCTCGCGCGGAACGTGTCAGAACAGGGGATCCCAGACCGGGCGCACCGCCAGGGGGGCGGATACCGGTGGTTCGGGTGGAATCGCAGGCTCAGCCGGATGAGATCCGTGATTCCCTGAGTCGCGCTGCGAAGCCGGAGGCGAACACCTGGGTCACTTCGCTGAACGCGTCGGCCAGAAGCTGCTCGAGATCCTCTACCCGTTCCGTGCTCTCGACCTCGTGTTCGAGACGATCGGCAAGTTCATCCAGTCGATCTCGCATATCGGCCTGGATCGCGTCTCTCAAGGCACTCATGGTCGATGGATCGCTCACCAGGCCTCGCTCTCTCCCTGGTGTCGGAATGCCCTCGCGCGGCTCAGTATGGTCAAACGAACCACGCATCCGTCTCCACCTGGACCACGGTCGGCTGCTCGACGTTTTCCACTGGCCGCCGGCCGGACAGCACCAGAGCGGCCAGCCCGGCCGTCATGGCAATCGCGAGAATCGGGATGTTGCGGAACATTCTGCGCCTCCTGGTCCGAAGCTGCGTAACTCCTCGTGCCGGATCAGGAGGTATGCAAATTCGATGCTCGAGGCGGTCACATCCCGTAACGCTCTGTATTATCGGTGTTTATATGGACAGGTGCTGTGTGGGCGCCAGATTGCCGTGTTGCCCGGCGCCCACACCGCTGAACGGTGCTCCGACTGGCCGTTTCGGGCCTGCAGATCGTCGCTCAGCGAGGCCCTGAACGGAGTTCAATTCGCACGACCTGAACGGAGTCAGCAAACACCCGAATTGGTCTTACGCCCGAGGCGTTGCCGTCGATCGCATTCCAGTTCAGCAGGAGCCCGTCAGCCGGCGCTTCGAGATCAACTCGAATGTCGTCGTCAGGATCGAGTGAATCCAGCACGACTGGTGCAGCCCCAGCTGTTGCTGCAACAACGATATGCCGGCCCGTTCCATTTTCGATGCGCAGCCGGTATCGGACTATCGGGAAACTCGATTCTCCGTCATCCGGGAGATCGAAGTTCTCAAATGGGTATTCTCCGCCGGGCTCGACGGGCTGCCCGCTCCGCGGAGTCAACTGGACGAACGTTTCGCGGGCACTCTCAGCCGATCCTCGCGCCGGGACAGCAGCCGGTCTTCCCTCGGCGGAGTCCGCCGGTCGGTCAGGCCCGCAAGCCGCGATCGCCACAACACCGACCAGCGCCAGCAGCGGGTTGCCCCTGCGCGAGTACTTGCACCGCCGGCTCATGGTACGAGCACCAGCTTGCCGAACACCTCTCCGGATTCCAGCGCCTCGTGCGCCTCTCGAATCCGCTCGAGCGGCAGGATGGAATCGATGACCGGCCGCAGCTCGCCGTCTGCCACGAGGCGCATCACGGCTTCGAATTCATTGCGGGATGACATGGTGGTCCCGATCACCTGGAGTTGATTCCAGAACACGTGCCTGATGTCGAGGCTCACGCGTGCGCCCGTTGTGGCGCCGTATGTCACGAGCCTGCCATTCGACCGCAGGCAGAGAAGACAGTCGTCCCACAGCGCTTCGCCGACGGAATCCACGATCGCGTCCACGCCTGACCCATCCGTAATCGCGCGAATCTCGGCCACGAGATCCGTCTCCAGCCGGTCCAGCACGATGTCGGCTCCGAGCGCCGCACACCGCAGAACGTTCTCCGCCCCGGATGTCAGTGCCACGACGCGAGCCCCGAGGTGCTTGCCGATCTGAATCGCGGCGGTGGACACTCCCCCGGACCCGCCGGTGACGAGGAGCGTGTCACCCGCGGAAACTCGCGCTCGGTTGTTCACGGCCCGCCACGCGGTCTGATAGACGAGTGGTGCGGCTGCCGCCGACTCGAAGTTCAGCGAGTCCGGAATGCGAAACAGATTCACGGCCGGAACCCTCACGCGGTCCGCGGTCCCCCCGGCCACGTGCTCACCCAGGATCTGAAACGAGCGGCACAGCGACTCCTCGCCCGCCTCGCAGAACGAACAGAACCCGCACCACAGCCCTGGGTTCACAGCCACGCGATCACCGACGGTCCATCCCTCCACCTCCGACCCGACCTCCTCGATCACGCCCGATACGTCGGATCCTCCGATGTGGGGCAGTTCGAGGTCGAGGCCCGGGATCCCGCGCCGGACCCACAGATCCAGGTGGTTCAGCGCCACGGCCCGTACTCCCACGATTACTGTGCCGCGGGCGACTACGGGCTCCGGCGCTTCGCCGATTTCCAGTACTTCGGGTCCGCCGAATGTTCGGAAGAATGCAGCTCTCATCTAACGCTTCCCGTTCAGGTTACACATAGCGAATCCGGACTCCGGATTCATGGCAGCAACATCCGGGTCCGCGAACCGGAACAAAGTAGAACGACCGGGTGTCCATCGCAGCACACCGGTTCGGACGTCCACTTGATACTCGTTCTCAACTGGCGTAGATTTGCGGACCTTATCAAGAATCATTCTCGTTTTGTGACCCCAGTCAGGGTCGCTGTGGCGATACCAGAGGAGCATGAACCGTATGCCTGAGCACCTTCTCGAGATCCGGAATCTTCACGCACGTGTCGAGGACGGCGGGATCGAGATTCTCCGTGGAGTGGACCTCGATATCAAGCCGGGCGAGATGCACGCGCTGATGGGGCCGAACGCATCCGGCAAGAGCACGCTGGCCAAGGTGATCGCCGGACACCCGGGCTACGAGGTCACCGAGGGCGACGTCCTGCTGGACGGAAAGAGCGTTCTCGATCTCGCGCCCGACGAGAGAAGCCGGGCCGGGCTGTTTCTCGCATTCCAGTATCCGGCAGAGATTCCGGGCGTTTCGATCGCGAATTTCCTGCGCACATCGCTCAATGCGCGCAGGAGCAAGGAGGAAGGCGACCTGGACGTGTTCGCGTTTCAGAAGCTGCTGACCGAGAAGCTCGAGCTGCTCAAGGTCCAGCCAACCTTCGCCGCTCGTTACGTCAACGACGGATTCAGCGGTGGAGAGAAGAAGCGCAATGAAATCCTCCAGATGGCGATGCTGGAGCCTTCGCTGGCCGTGATGGATGAAACGGACAGCGGTCTCGACATCGATGCCCTGCGGATCGTGTCCGAGGGAGTAAACACGCTTCGCGGGCAGAACGGGCGTATGGGCATTCTGCTGATCACGCATTACAAGCGGATTTTAGGGTATCTCCAGCCCGACCACGTGCACGTGATGCTCAACGGCCGGATCGCCCACAGCGGCGGTCCCGAGCTGGCGGACCAGCTCGAGGAGATGGGCTACGACTGGCTGAATGAGCCGGAGCCCCAGCCGGTCGGCTGACGGGCTCAGCGGAAAGCGAACGACGATGACAGAGTCAGGGAGATAGGAAAGATGCCGGACAACAAGACGGTCACAGATCTTGGCCTGGACGAGTACAAGTACGACTTCGTCACGGACGAGAAACCGCTGTTCAAGGCGGATAAGGGCCTGTCGGAGAAGCTGGTCCGGCAGATCTCGGCGCACAAGGAGGAACCGGAATGGATGCTGGAGTTCCGTCTCAAGGCGCTCCAGACATTCTACGCGAAGCCGATGCCGGACTGGGGCGGTGACCTGTCGACGCTCAACCTCGACGAAATCTATTTCTACCTGAAGCCCCAGGACCAGATGGAGCGCTCCTGGGACGATGTCCCGGAGAACATCAAGCAGACGTTCGAGCGACTCGGAATCCCTGAGGCGGAGCGAAAGATCCTCGCCGGCGTCGGTGCGCAGTTCGAGTCGGAGATGGTCTACCACTCACTCAAGGAGGAGTGGGAGGAGCAGGGCATCATCTTCGAGTCGATCGAGGATGGCCTGCGAAAGTACCCGGAGCTCTTCCGGGAGCACTTCGCCACCATCGTGCCTCCGCAGGACAACAAATACTCAGCGCTCAACTCGGCGGTATGGTCGGGCGGTTCATTCGTCTACATCCCGGCCGGCGTGAAGGTCGAGGTCCCGCTTCAGGCCTACTTCCGGGTCAACGCGGAGCAGATGGGGCAGTTCGAGCGGACGCTGATCATCTGCGACGAGGGCTCCCAGGCCCACTACATCGAGGGCTGTACGGCCCCGGTCTATACGACTGAGTCGTTTCATTCCGGGGTGATCGAGATCGTGGTGAAGAAGAACGCTCGATTCCGCTATACCACGATTCAGAACTGGTCGAACAACATGTACAATCTCGTGACCCAGCGCGCGATCGTGCACGAGAACGCCACCATGGAGTGGGTGGACGGAAACCTGGGCTCGAAGCTGACGATGAAGTACCCGTCCTGTTACCTCGTGGGAGAACGTGCGCACGGGGAGATTCTGTCGATCGCCTACGCGGGAGACGGTCAGCACCAGGACACGGGCGGAAAGGTGGTCCACGCGGCACCGTACACGACCTCGCAGATCGTCTCCAAGTCGATCTCGAAGGGTACGGGGCGGTCGACGTACAGGGGCCTGTGCAAGGTGTACGACGGGGCCGTCCATTCGAAGTCGAACGTCGAGTGTGATGCGCTGCTGCTGAACGATACGTCGCGCACCGACACATATCCGTATATCGAGATCGACGAGAACCAGTCGACGATCGGACACGAGGCGTCTGTGTCGAAGGTCGGCGAGGAACAGCTGTTCTACCTGATGAGCCGCGGCCTGTCGGAAGAGCAGGCGATGACGATGGTCGTGCGCGGATTCATCGAGCCGATCGCGAAGGAGCTGCCGCTCGAATACGCGATCGAGCTCAACCGTCTGATCGAGCTCGAGATGGAAGGCAGCGTCGGATGAGCACAGCCGTCCGCGCACAGAGCGCCCTCGAAGACTGGCTGCAGAGTCGTGTCGAGCCCGAGCTTCTGGCGTCCCATCGCCGCGAAGCATGGGCCGACTGGCTCGCGGAACCGATGCCGACGCGCCGCATGGAAGAGTGGCGCTATACAGACATCAGCGGCCTCGACCCGGAGGTCTTCACTCCGGTCGGCACGATCGGTTCCCGCGCTCGCTCGCAGGAAGATCTGCCCGTTCCGGTACGGGAGCTACTGGACAGCGATCGCAAGCGCAGCGCCGTGTTCATCCAGCACAACGGAGCCGCCCTGCACGTCCGGGTGGATCCTGATCTGGCGGAGCGCGGCGTCGTGTACGCACCGATCGATGAGATCGCCGCGAGTCGCCCTGAGATCCTCGAGCGATTCCTGTTCCGAAGCGATGTCGCGCCATCCGAGCGGAAGCTGTGGGCGTTGCACACGGCGATGCTGTCAGGTGGCTACGTGCTGTACGTGCCGAAAAATGTGGCCATTCCCCATCCGGTCCACGCCCTGCGCTACCTCGACGAGGCCGGTGGGCTGTGCTCGTCGCATTCGCGGATCATCGCCGAGTCCGGTGCTGAGATCACCTGTATCGATGAATATCTGTCTCCGGATTTCGACATGGAGACACTCAGCCTGAACGGTGTCGAGATCTTCGGAAGTGATAACGCGACCGTCCGTTATCTCGCCCTGCAGCGTTACGGACGGGGCGTGAAGCACTTCAGCATGCAGCACGCGAACACCGGTCGTGACAGCACCCTCAACGTGTTCAACGTGACGCTCGGTGCGGACCTCGCGAGATGCGACGTGTCGAGCCACCTCCTCGGCCCCGGGTCCGAGAGCGAGATGCTGGCGTTGTGGTTCGGTGACCGGGATCAGCATTTCGATCATCACACGCTTCAGAACCATGCGGCTCCGCACGCGCGCAGCGACCTGCTGTTCAAGGGTGCGCTGGCGGGACAGTCACACAGCGTGTTCCGGGGCCTGATCCGGGTCGCCGAAGGTGCGCAGCTCACGGACGCCTACCAGACGAACCGTAATCTGCTATTGAGCGACGAGGCGCAGGCAGTCGCCCTGCCGAACCTGGAGATCGAGGCGAACGACGTGCGCTGCTCGCACGGGGCAACCGTCGGCCAGGTCGATGAGACCCAGCTGTTCTATCTTATGAGTCGAGGTCTGACGCGTCCGGAAGCGGAACACCTCCTCGTGCTCGGATTCTTCGACGAGGTGCTGTCCCGCGTGCCGCTGGAGGGCATCAGGGAGCGGATCCGCGAGGTGATCGAGCGCAAGATCGGACTCTCCCGGTGAGCGGGTTCGTCACCGTCGCACGGTTGTCGGAAGTGCCAGAGAACACTCTGCTCCCGGTCGAAGCGAACGGCGTGAAACTGGTCCTTGCCAATGCGGCTGGCGAGATCCATGCCTTGCACGACCAGTGCTCGCACGAGGAGTTTCCCCTCTCCGACGGAGAACTCGACGGAAACCAGGTCACGTGCCTGTTGCACGGGGCCCGGTTCGATCTCGAGACCGGCGCGGCGAAGGCGTTGCCCGCCGTGAAGCCTGTGCGGGTCTACGAGTGTCGGGTCGAGGGAGACGAGATCCAGGTCAGACTGGGTTGATCAACCGCAGGGCGGGACCATGACCCCCACTGGTTCGCTGGACGTCACGAGAATCAGGAACGACTTTCCGATCCTGCACCGGACGGTCAACGGTCATCCGTTGGTATACCTCGACAATGCGGCCAGTTCGCAGAAGCCGGCCGTGGTCGTCGCAGCAGTCTCCGGGTACTTCCTCACCTCTCACGCGAACGTCCATCGCGGGGCCCATCGACTGAGCATCGAGGCCACCGAAGCCTACGAGTCGGCGCGAGCGATCGTGGCCGATTTCATCGGTGGCCGCACGAAGGAACTGGTCTTTACGCGAGGCACGACCGAATCGATCAACCTGGTGGCTGCGAGCTGTGCGAATCTCAGCGAAGGCGACGAGATCCTGCTCACCCTGATGGAGCATCACTCCAACCTGGTCCCGTGGCAGTTGATCGCAGCCCGGACAGGGGCCCGACTTCGCTTCGCCGGCCTGACAGCGGACGGTCGGCTCGACCTGGAAGACCTGGCATCGAAGATCGGGCCACGCACCCGCATGGTCGCCGTGACACATGTATCGAACACTCTCGGCGTCGTGAACCCCGTGGCGGAGATCACGGCCCTGGCGCACGAGGCCGGCGCCCTGTGCCTGGTAGATGGGGCGCAGGCCGTGCCGCACCTGGAAGTCGATGTGGCGGAAATCGGTTGCGATTTCTACGCGTTCAGCGGCCACAAGATGTGCGGTCCGACGGGAATCGGCGCCCTGTGGGGGAGACGGGAACTCTTCGACTCAATGCCGCCGTACCAGGGAGGCGGTGAGATGATCTCCGAGGTCCGGCTGGACGGATCGTCCTGGGCCGCTGTACCCCATAAATTCGAGGCGGGAACACCGAGTGTGGGTGACGCCGTAGGCCTCGGGGCCGCGGTGCGCTACCTGCAGCGGGTCGGACTCGACAAGATCCACGAGCACGAGATGCGGCTCACGGAGTATGCTCTCGAGCGGCTCACGGAACTGGACGGTTTCGACCTGTTCGGACCCCGTACGGACAGGGTCGGCGTGATTTCTTTCCGCTACGGTGACATTCACGCGCACGACCTGGCGACGATCCTCGACGCACACGGAATCGCGATTCGGGCCGGCCACCACTGCAACCAGCCCCTCATGAATCACCTGGGGGTGGATGCGACCGCGCGAGCCAGCATCTACCTTTACAACACGCACGACGAAATCGACGCGCTGGTGGATGGGCTCCTGGCGGCGCGGAAGCTGTTTGGCGGATTCGCCTGAGCGACCGGCCCCTGTTCCGGCACCCGTCCTGAACCTGGAAATCACTGGCTGATGAACGAGCACGATCCCGACATCACGGGTCATGGCGCCGAAGATCCGCTGCGCCAGCTGTACCAGGAGGTCATTCTCGACCACTATCGCAAGCCCCGGAACAAGGGCGTGGTCGACGAGTCGACCCACACCCTCACGCTGAACAACCCCCTGTGCGGGGACGTCATCGAGCTGCTGCTCACGGTCCGCGATGGGAAAATCATCGACGCGGGGTTCGAGGGTCACGGCTGCTCGATCAGCCAGGCGTCCGCGTCGATGATGACTGAGCGCCTCAAGGGCCGCTCGATCACCGAGGCGCTCACGCTGGACGCGACGTTCACCCGGATGCTGCACGGAGACGCGGACGCGGCCGCGGACGAGGTACTCGGCGACCTGAGGGCGCTGGCCGGAGTGGCGAAGTTTCCGGTTCGCGTGAAGTGCGCTCTTCTCGCATGGAACTGCCTCGAGGAGCTGGTCGGACCGGACTCGTGACGCTTCCGTGATCGGCCGGATTCTGCGGGGCGCAGGCGGCACTTACCTGGTGCTGGCGGGCGACAGAGAGTTCTCCTGCAGTCTTCGTGGACGGATCAAACAGGGAGAGGGCTCGATCGCGGTCGGCGACCGCGTCGAGGTCGAGCTGCTGGAAGACGGTAGCTGCCGGATCGATTCGGTGCTTCCCCGGCAGAGCGTTCTGTCGCGGCGTTCCTTCGCGAAGCGGAAGGAGCAGGTGCTCGCCGCGAACGTGGACCAGGTGGCCGCCGTGGTGGCGGTGGCACGCCCGGAGCCCGACCCGTTCCTGCTGGACCGCCTGCTCGCCGTGGCCGAGATCAACGACCTGTCCTCGTTCATCATCTGCAACAAGTGCGACCTGTCCGAGTCCGAAGGTCTGCCGGAGTTGCTTCTCCCATACTCCGACGCCGGCTACGACGTGCTCCAGGTGAGCGCGAAGACCGGAGCAGGGATGGACGCTCTGGACGAGCGGTTCGCGGGCCGGATCACGGTCCTCGCGCGCGCGTCGGGAGCTCGGAAAGTCCAGCCTCGTGAACGCGCTCGTCCCGGGCCTGAATCTTAGGGTCGGTGACGTGGGCGAGCGCTCCGGTCGGGGCCGGCACACGACTACCGCTGGACTGCTGATTCCACTCGGAAACGACACGTTCCTCGCCGACACACCAGGCGTACAGAACTTCGAGCCCGCGGCACTCGAGACGGGGGAGCTTCCAGCCGTGTTCCGGGAATTCCGGCCGTACCTGGGCCAGTGTCGATTCGCCGACTGTCGCCACCGGGAAGAGCCCGGCTGCGCGGTGCGGGACGCCGTGGAGGACGACCGCGTGAGCGCACGGCGATACGAGAGCTATCTTGCACTGCTCGAGACCGCGGAGCGGGCATCCCGCCCGTGGGATCGCCGGGGCCCCTGACCTCCCGTGAACGCCGCTTACGACGGGGCAGACGGCGGTTCACACTCTTCGCTGCCGCAGTTGATCCGTGACGCGCTGCGTGAGCCGCCCGCTACCCGGCTTCTCGACGCGGAGTGCGAGACCCGGGCCGCCGTAACCCTGCTCCTCGCCCCGGACCTTCTTCCTGACACCAGTCCGGCTCCTTCAGCTGACCTGGCGGACCACGGTGTGTCGGACTGTTCGTGCTTCGAGCCGCGAGGGAAGGAGATCCGTGGTCGGGCCACGTGGCGCTCCCCGGCGGTAGAGCCGAACCGTCGGACGCCGACCTGATCGACACTGCTCGCCGGGAGACCAGAGAGGAGACCGACATCCGGCTGGAGCGCGACTCGTTTCTCGGCAGGCTGAACGAGATTCACCCCCGCAGCTCCCACCTCCCCTCGATCGGTGTCACGCCATTCGTCGCCTGGCTCCCCAGCCGCCCGGAGATTCAGGCCAACCGCGAGCTCTCTGGCCACCTCTGGGTTCCGCTGCATGACCTCGCGGCACAGGAGAGACGCTCGACGCTGGTTCGGCCGGAGCCGACTCCGCGCCTGTTCCCGACCATCGAATACGGGGGAGAGGTGATCTGGGGTCTGACCCACGCCATCGTCGAGAACTTCCTCGAGCGGCTGCACGGATCGCGGTAAAGCGTCGCCGCTTTACTTTTGACCCGGACTCAGTTCACCCAGTCGGCCATGAACAGGTTGGTCTCCATCGGCAGCTCATTCCCGCGGTTTGACGCGAAGATCAGCTTCGTGCCATCCGAGTTGAACATCGGGAAGCCGTCGAAGTCGCCCGTGTGAGTAATCTGCTCGAGATTCGTCCCGTCCACGTCGATTGCCCACAGGTCGAATTCCCTTCCCTGCGGATCGCCCATGTTGGAGGCGAAGATCACCCGGTCGCCCGAGGGGAACAGGTAAGGCCCGAAGTTGGCTGCCCCGTTGTCGGTAATCTGCCGCTTGTTGCTTCCGTCGGCATCCATGATCCACAGCTCCAGCTTCGACGGTCGGATCAGGTCCTGTGCGAGAAGCCGATTGTAGTCCGCGAGATCGTCGCCTTCGGGGTGTGAAGCGCGGTAGACGATCTTCGTTCCGTCGTACGAGAAGAACGGGCCGCCGTCATACCCGGGAGTGTCCGTCAACCGGGTCAGCTCGGATCCGTCCGTCCGCATCTTGTAAATGTCGAGATCTCCATCGCGGATCGAGGTGAACACGATCCATTCACCGTCGCGCGACAGCGTCGCCTCTGCGTCGTAGCGCGGGTTGTCGGTGAGGCGGGTGACGTTAGACCCATCGACGTCGGATACGAAGACGTCATAAGTGGGGAACAGGCCCCACACGTAGCCCTGCGACAGGTCCGGCTCCTCCGGACACTCGTCGCCGCCGAGATGCGTCGATCCGTAAACGATCTTCTCCGTGCCCGGGATGAAGTAACCGCAGGTCGTCCGGCCACTGCCCGTGCTCACCAGGCGCAGTCCGCTCCCGTCCGGGCGCATCACGAACTGCTGATCGCACGTCCCGTCCCGCGGAGTCGCCTGGAACATGATCCACTCGTCATCCACCGCCCAGTACGCTTCGGCATTCTGCCCGCCGAAGGTCAGCTGCCGCAGGTTCGCGAGGTGACCCTCGTCCTGGTGGATGAGTGAGTCCACCGCTCGGGATCCCGTCTCGAATCCCGGATCGACCGCCGGCACGGTGGGCACCGGCGGCGCCGTATCGACCGACCCCACACGACGCTCTTCCGATCTGAATGTCCAACTACTGTAAGCCAGTAGTTGGA
>PVMK01114626.1_pt1 | contig 19786 bp, 16 predicted proteins | sample 1853481 | NCBI WGS metagenome assembly PVMK01 (sample SAMN08533507, study PRJNA380276) | Marine sediment metagenome, whole genome shotgun sequencing project. | reverse complement strand
GCAATGGGATCGCACGCGCTGACCGAACACCTCAAGCAGCATCTGGGTATCGATTTTCACGAGACGACCGCAGATGGGCGGTTCACACTCGAGCCGGTGTATTGCCTCGGCAATTGCGCGTGCGCCCCGGCTATCATGATCGACGAGATGACGTACGGCCGGATCGGCCGGGACAGACTGGAGTCCGTTTTAAATCGCCATCGTGCGGCGGGTGACGAGTGACAGTCAAGGTATACATCGCGCGCGAGACGTCAGCCCTGTCCGTCGACGCCGAAGATATCGCGCAGCAACTGCCGGCATTGATGCCGCAAGCCGGTCCGAATATCGAAATCATCCGGCACGGTTCGCGCGGCATGGCCTGGCTCGAGCCGTTGGTCGAGGTCGATACGGAGCAGGGGCGCGTCGCGTACGGACCAGTCACGCCGGAGGCTTTACCCGATCTCGTCGCCGCCGAATTCTATCTCGGCAAACCGCATGCACTGGGTCATGGCTTGACGGAACAGTTACCGTATTTCGCGGCTCAGCAGCGTGTCACGTTTCGTCGCTGCGGTCTGGTGACGGCGGGATCGATCGAGGATTACTGCGCGCATGAGGGTTTCGCCGGCCTTGAGCGAGCGCTACAGATGTCGCCGCAGCAGATCATTGATGAAATCAGGGAGTCCGGTCTGCGCGGCCGTGGCGGTGCCGGTTTCCCGACCGGCATCAAGTGGCAGACCGTGGCTGACACCGCGGCCGAGCAGAAGTACATCGCCTGCAATGCGGATGAAGGCGACAGCGGCACGTTCTCCGATCGCATGCTGATGGAGGGTGATCCACTCGCGCTCATCGAGGGCATGGCTATCGCAGCCCACGCAGTCGGCGCCGATGCAGGTGTTATTTACCTGCGCTCGGAGTACCCGCTGGCGGCCGAACTGCTGACCGAAGCGATCGCAGCGGCGCGAGCGACGGGTTGGCTGGGAAATGCGATCCAGGGTAGCGACTTCAATTTCAACATCGAGCTGCGTATCGGCGCCGGTTCCTACGTCTGTGGCGAAGAAACGGCGATGCTCGAGAGTCTCGAGGGCAAGCGCGGGCAGATTCGTTACAAACCGCCATTGCCGGCCATCGAGGGTCTGTGGCAGACGCCGACGGTGATTAACAATGTGATTACGCTGGCCACGGTGCCGGCGATCCTGACTGGAGGCGCCGCCGCCTACGCGGAACGGGGTCTGGATCGTTCGCGCGGCACCTTGCCGTTCCAGCTGGCAGGCAACATAAAACGCGGCGGTCTCGTCGAGGTGCCGTTTGGCCTGACGCTGCGCGAACTGATTTTCGATATCGGCGGCGGGACCGCCAGCGGGCGCCCGCTGCGGGCCGTACAGGTTGGTGGGCCGCTCGGCGCCTATTTTCCGGAGTCCCTGCTGGATACGGCACTGGATTACGAAGCCTTTACAGCACAGGGCGGGACCTTGGGTCACGGCGGCGTCGTGGTGTTTGATGATACAGTCGACATGGCCCGGCAGGCCCGCTTCGCGATGGAGTTCTGCGTCGTCGAGTCCTGCGGCAAGTGCACACCGTGCCGCATCGGTTCGGTACGCGGCGTCGAATTGCTCGATCGGATCATCGCCGACCGAGATACGCAGCGCACTGAAGGGACCGGGCGGAATTTCGAACTTCTTGCGGATTTATGCGAGACAATGGTGAATGCTTCATTGTGCGCGATGGGCACGATGACGCCGAATCCGGTGCGCAGCGCCGTCAAGTATTTCGGCGAGGATTTTCGCCGACCGGCCGCCTGAGCGAGAAAATAACGTGGCAACGAGCAAGGAAAAGGATTTTGGGACCCCGGAGAGCACCCTCCAGGGACTCGTCAGCCTGACCATCGACGGTATCCCCATCCAGGTCGCGGAGGGCACCTCCGTGATGCGCGCCGCCGCCGAGACCGGCATCAGTATTCCGAAGCTCTGCTCGACGGATTCACTGAACGCATTCGGCTCCTGCCGCCTGTGCCTCGTCGAGATCGAAGGGCAGCAAGGCATGCCGGCCTCGTGCTCGACGCTGGTCGGCGAGGGTATGGCGGTGCGCACCCAGACCGAACGGCTGGCAAAGGTACGCCGCGGCGTCATGGAACTTTACATCTCGGATCATCCGCTGGATTGCCTGACCTGCTCAGCCAACGGCGACTGCGAACTGCAGGACATGGCCGGCGCGGTCGGTTTGCGTGAGGTGCGCTACGGCTTCGACGGTGAAAATCATCTCGATCTCGAAGTGGATTCCAGCAACCCGTATTTCTCGTTCGACCCATCGAAGTGCATCGTCTGTTCGCGATGTGTGCGGGCATGTGACGAAGTGCAGGGCACGTTCGCCCTGACCATTGAAGGCCGTGGTTTCGACTCGAAGGTCTCGACCGGTCCCGGCGAGAACTTCCTCGATTCCGAATGCGTATCGTGCGGTGCCTGCGTGCAGGTTTGTCCGACGGCGACGTTAATGGAGAAGTCCGTTATCGAGCACGGGCAGCCGGAACACAGTGTCATTACGACCTGTGCTTATTGCGGTGTCGGTTGCTCGTTCAAGGCGGAGATGAAAGGCAACCAGCTGGTGCGCATGGTGCCGTATCGGGATGGTCAGGCGAATCACGGGCATAGCTGCGTCAAGGGCCGGTTTGCGTTCGGTTACGCGACGCATCCGGACCGCGTGCTCAAACCGCTGATTCGCGACAAGATCAGCGACGCATGGCGGGAAGTCGAGTGGGACGAGGCGATCGCGTTCACGGCGAATCGTTTTGAAACGATCCAGGCGGAATATGGGCGCAAGTCGATCGGCGGCATCACCTCGTCACGTTGCACCAACGAGGAAGTCTGGGTGGTGCAGAAGCTGATCCGTGCCGGTTTCAAAAACAATAACGTCGATACCTGCGCACGCGTCTGCCATTCGCCGACCGGCTACGGCCTGAAGCAAACGCTCGGTACATCGGCCGGTACGCAGCATTTCGACAGCGTCCGGGAGGCCGACGTCATCGTAGTTATCGGTGCGAACCCGACCGAGGCACACCCGGTCTTTGCGTCACAGATGAAGCGTCGTCTGCGCGAAGGCGCCAGGCTGATCGTAATCGATCCGCGCGGTATCGACCTCGTGCGTTCGCCGCACGTCGAGGCCCGGCATCACCTGCAGTTGTTGCCCGGCACCAACGTCGCAATGATCAATGCGTTTGCCCACGTCGTCGTGACCGAAGGCTATGTCGATGAGGAATACGTCGTCGCGCGTTGCGATCCGGAATCATTCGCCGAATGGCGTGAGTTCGTTCAGCGCCCGGAGAACTCGCCGGAAGCTGTCGCCAAGGTCACCGGTGTTGATGCGCAGCAGATCCGCGCGGCCGCGCGGCTGTATGCCGGCGGCCCACGTTCCGCGATCTATTACGGCCTTGGTGTGACCGAACACAGCCAGGGCTCGACGATGGTCATGGGTATGGCCAACCTTGCGATGGCGACCGGCAACATCGGTTTCATGGGTGTCGGCGTCAACCCGCTGCGCGGCCAGAATAACGTGCAGGGCTCCTGCGACATGGGTTCGTTCCCGCACGAGCTGCCCGGCTACCGACCGGTCACCGACGACACCGTGCGCGGCACATTCGAAGCTGCGTGGCAGGTCGAACTCGATGCCGAACCCGGGCTGCGAATCCCGAATATGTTCGACGCCGCGATCGCCGGCGAGTATCGCGGCATGTATATCCAGGGTGAGGATCTCGCGCAGTCGGACCCGAATACGCAGCACGTCGAGGCTGCGCTCGACTCGATGGACTGCGTCGTCGTGCAGGATTTGTTCCTGAACGAGACGTGTCGCTTCGCTCACGTGTTCCTGCCGGGTACTTCATTCCTGGAGAAAGATGGCACGTTCACAAACGCGGAGCGGCGAATCAATCGCGTCCGCCCGGTCATGCCGTCGCAGACCGGCATGGCGGAATGGGAGGTCACCCAGGCGCTGGCGAACGCGATGGGTTATCCGATGAACTATGCCAATGCCGCCGAAATCATGGATGAAATCGCTGCACTGACACCGACGTTCTCCGGCGTGTCGTTCGATCACCTCGACGCGGTCGGCAGCGTGCAGTGGCCGTGCAACGAAGCCGCACCGCTTGGCACGCCGATCATGCACATCGATCAGTTCGTGCGCGGCAAGGGTAAGTTTTTCCCAACCGAGTTCGTGCCCACCGAAGAGCGCACGACGCGTCGTTTCCCGCTGATCCTGACGACGGGTCGCATCCTGTCTCAGTACAACGTCGGTGCCCAGACGCGGCGCACGCCGAATTCCATCTGGTCGCCCGAGGACGTACTGGAAGTGCATCCGCACGACGCGGAATTGCGCGGCATCGTGGAGGGCGACCTCGTGGCCGTCAGCAGTCGCAAAGGGGAGACCACGCTGCATGCGACGCTCACCGATCGCGTCCCGCCGGGCGTGGTCTATACGACGTTTCATCATCCCGAGACCGGTGCCAACATCGTCACGACAGAATTCAGTGACTGGGCAACGAATTGTCCCGAGTACAAGGTCACGGCGGTGCAGGTGTTACCGGCCAGCCGGCGTACCGAGTGGCAGGAACGTGTGCACGGTGAGAAGGCCCAAGTGGTGCGCATCTGATCGTCGCGCCTGAACCAATCGCATCATCCGCCTGTCCAAAGCCCGCGTGCCATGCGCAGGCCGGCCATGTACGAAGGGCCCCTGTTACTTCTCACAGATCAAGGACGATGCCGTTACCCATGTCGTCAGTAGTCGCTCCCGATCGAGGATAGGCGCTGCAAATCAGCGCCTGACCCTCGCCCGGCGGCGTCATCGGTGGCTCGAGATAATCGACATCGCCGCTCACGACCGTGGTTGTACAGGTCTGACATATTCCTGACCGGCAACTGTAAGCAGGCTGCAAGCCCTCCGACTCCGCCAGGTCGAGCAACGTGCCCTTCGAGGGCTCCCACGTGGCTTCGATTCCTGAGCGAGCAAACTTGACTGCGACCGATGCACGCGCGCCAAGTCTTTCTGCCAGATCACCGGCTTCGCTCGGGCTCTCCTGCTTTAACGTCGCCCCGGGACCGAAAAACTCATAATGAATCCGCTGGTCGGCAACGCTTAACGATTTCAAGCCGTGGTACACAGACTCCATGAAGGGCGGTGGCCCGCACAGGTAGAACTCGTAGTCATCGAATGGCAACAGAGACTTGAGCAACTCGACGTCGACATAGCCCGTGCTGTCGTAATCTTCACCTTCGACATCGTCGTCCGATGGGGCGCTGTAACGGATATGTAAGTTCAAACACGACCAGTTTGCCGCAAGGCTGCGAAGGTGCGTGCCAAAAGCCTGTACCTTGCTGTTGAGAGCGCCGTGCACGAACCAGACTTGCCGGCTGCAACCGCAACCGGCGCTCTCGCCGGCTAATTCCTCCAGCATGCTGATCATGGGTGTAATACCGACTCCGCCGCTGATCAATACGATCGGCCGGGTACTTGACTCATCCAGCGTGAACTTGCCACGTGGTGACATCGCTCGAATCGTGGTTCCCGGTGTGACGTGATCGTGAAAATAGTTAGACGATAACCCCGGCGGCAGATCAGGCTGTGGCGGTAGCTCTCTCTTAATCGACAAACGATAGTAATCACCATTCGGTGCGTTCGAGATGGTGTAGGTTCTTTGAATCGGCGCACCTGCGCTCGGCGGTTGAATCTCGATCGGCAGGAATTGTCCGGCTTTATGGCATGGAATCCGTTCATCATCTTCCGGTTGCAGATAAAACGAGCTGATAATCTCGCTTTCATGCTCGACCTTCGCGATTCGATAATTTCGATAAACGTTGCCTTGTTTACGCGCTGCAAGTTTCTCGGCAACCTCCTGCCACGAACCGGTTGTATCGAGGCTTGGCGAATACTCGAGAAAGTTCCAGCGGATGGGCATGGCCGCCTCGACGAGAATACCTTCGTCCAGCGTAAAGCTGACGAGACGCTCGGCGCCAACAAATGCGCTTCGCTCATCGCTATCCCAGATGACTTTTGCGCTGCCGGTCAAATATAAAAGATCTCCGGATGCAAAATCGATGAACAGCAATCCCGCCACTGGATTGACAGCGATATTGCCGATCGTGTTGAAATGGTAGTTACCGGAGAAATCCGGAAACGTCAGCGTGTGGTCACCTTCGATCCGTACGAAGCCTGGCTTGCCGCCCCGGTGGGATACGTCTGCACCGTGACTGGTGTCGTTGGCATCCTCGGAAAAGTGCGTGGCGATATAAAAATTGTCCGACCTGGCAATGATGTCTCGGGCTCGACCATCCAGACTGGCCAATCGCTGTAGCGATCGCTTTTCACCGATGGAATCGATTTCGGGTAACAACTCGAAACCGCGTGCCTGGATGTACTGCGGGCAGTTACCAAAAGCCTGGCGGATTTTGATCGCGATTCCAGCTTCAGAAATCGACGCGACTTCTCCGGTCATTCGGTTCCGCCGGCGAGTCTGATACTCGATGCCAAGGATGCCGACCTGTGCTCCGGCAGTCAGATTATCACCGAGTGGATCGCCGAAAATCGGCCGCGTCTCCATTTCGAGAGTAGTTGGATCCGTGGAATGCGCAAAGCCGGGACGCCCAACCAATACCGATGCCCAGGGGCGTCCTGACTTATCAACCGAGCCGAGGAGCAGGAACGGAAGTTGCGCATAGAACTGCCGGTGCTCATCGGGCATGTACGCGCGAATAACCCGCTGCCCGAGATCCTCCATTCGGTCCCGCACACCGAGTTGCGACTGGATCTGGCGTTCACCGCGGTGGAACGGGGACTGAACTTCAGTATCCATCATCAAAGCACCTCTGGCACAGATTGATTTCTCAGGCGTTTGGGGCCAGAAACTCGACCCGGATACCACCCGGTATGTTGCACATCATGTGCCGCACCGGCATGTCGCCCAGTGGCTCCGGCGCAAACTCGATGTCGACATCGGCGGTGCCCTGCAGACGTTCGTACAGGGGATCCAGCGATTCGGTGGCGACGGTCAAAGCCAGGTGATGCAAGCCGATCACGTTCTTGCGATCGAACGGCACAGCACTGGCAGGATCCGTTGCCTCCCACAGCGTAATCATAATGTTGCCGTCGGACAGAAACACCGCCGGATAATCCGGTACTTCACCGACCTGCTCATAGCCCAGGGTTTCGAGAAAGAATGTTCGTGTGTTCTCAAGATTGGGCACCGTCAAACCAATATGATGCACACCGTTTGTCATCGCGTTTGTTGTTTCGTCACTCATCAGTCTTCTCCTTGGGTCGTGTTGCGATAGAAAGTTGGTAGAAATCCCGGCTTTCTGTAATCGTTGAACGGGATCTTACTTTGTTGCAGTTAATTGATTAATATGGCGAATGGTTCAATAATCATTGCTAGTGAGCAACAATGATCGATAAGGGTGGTCTGCGAGAATTTATAGCGGTGGTGGAAACGGGCGGCTTCACTGCCGCGGCCGCGACCTTGGACGTCTCGACCTCGTTTGTGAGCCGGCAGGTCAAGCGCCTGGAAGACAGGCTTGATACCCGCCTGCTGCACCGGACGACGCGAGCGGTGCGACTCACAGAAATGGGCCGCGTCTATTATGAACGCAGCCGCGAAATCCTCGACCGGCTCGAGGCGCTTGAGTCAGACATGGCGGATCTTCAGGAGCGCCCAAAAGGATTGGTGCGCATCACGGCCCCCGGGCTCTACGCGCAGCGCTATGTGGCGCCGGCGCTGGCCGAGTTCACGGCCAAGTATCCCGATGTGTCTATCGAACTAGACACGCGCATGGGGCTGGTCGATATCGTCGCGGAAGGATACGACATCGCTGTACGCATGAGTGCCCTCGCCGATAGCTCGCTGATCGCGCGCAAGGTTGCAAATCGTCGCATGGTCGTCTCTGCCAGTCCCGCGTACCTGGCAGAGCACGGTGAACCCAGGCAACCTGATGATTTACGCAAACACAATTGCCTGACCCTGCTCGAAATGCATTGGCGCTTTGCCTATCCGAATGAAATTCGCGTCGTGAAGGTCCGTGGGAATTGGCATAGCGACAACGGACGAGCGCTCGTTGCCGTCGCTGTGCAAGGCATCGGGATAGTGCGTTTCGCAAGTTATTATGTGGATGAAGAACTCGCGAACGGTGATCTTGTGCCGGTCCTGGAAGACTATGAAGTTCAGGATGCAGCGACCTGGATCATTTATGCGGACCGACACCACCTGCCAACGAGGGTTCGTTTCTTGATCGATTTCCTCGCCGAACGCCTGGGATCCGATCGTGCGTGAGAGGTAGATAATCATGACACCAAAATTGAACGGTATCGATCATGTACATGTTTATGTTGCCAATTGGGGTGAAGCAGAAGAGTGGTATCAAACTGTATTAGGTTTTAAACGTGTTGATGCGCTGATGTTTTGGGCGGTTGATAATGGTCCACTGACGTTAGAAAACCCGGAAGGCAATATTCATTTAGCCCTGTTTGAGAGAGATAGCCACCCGGATACATCTGCCATTGCATTTGGCGCCAGTGGTGAGGAGTTTCTGGCCTGGAAAGCGCATCTTGAAAGCCACGGCCTTGAACTCAGGATTACTGATCACAGTTTGTCATACTCGCTGTACTTTAGTGATCCCTGGGGGAATCTCCATGAAATAACAACCAATGAACGCGACTACGTTGCAGAGAAATTAGCCTGATAAATCCACCGGTACTATCGACATAGATCAAGTCGAATAGTTGATACTTGATCTGACCAACAGGGTCAGATTTGATCGCGTCTTAATGACTCCTTTTCACCTGCCACTTCAACCAATCGATGCAACACAAGCTTCAAATCTTTCTGTCGGCCTCGACGGCTGGTTATGAGCGCAAAGCGGAAGTTTTGGTTTCCGCTTTGCATTAGGCGCTTGTCGAAGCGGTCATTCGGCCTAAACCAAATGTGGCAGAATTGGTGCCTAGAAATCAGGCTGCAGTCGGCGCAGACGAGATCGCGTTAACCTTGGACCCACCTATTTAATTCGGGATTCCAAATTGCACCCTCCCCGATATAGCCGTACTGAATCTCCAGATATTCTTGCACTCGAGCCGGGCAGGGGTAAATGTCTCCTTCGAACGCGATCTGATTGAGCGGAAAGATCACCTCCTCTGGAATGGAAAACGTATCGACCCCGAACCCTTGGTATTGTTGAACGAAGGTATTTTCGTCGTCGTCGTATTGGTAAAACATCACATCACAGACTACCAGTGGCCATTGGATCTCTTTGCCGTCGAACGTTCCGTTGAAGGTACCGCCGGACTTCAGCCAGACTCGGTATCCCCTGCAGTGGCTTCCTTTTCTCTCCCACTCGTAGACGCTCGGCAACTTGGAGTCAAACAATTTCGAGAGATCTTTGAAGTGTTTTTCATCCTTCATCGCAATGTCTACATCGGAATCGCGTGCGATGAATTTTCCGTACCGATAAGCACCTAGAAGGGTACCTTGATCTATCCAGTATTCGATCTTGGCTGAGCTCAAGATATTAGTGAGTATTGATAGCAGTTCCTCTAATTTCGGATGGATGATGCGATTGGCTGCGATGACATCCTTTTCGTTTTCGGTCGTCACCTCGCCCCAACAACTCAGTAGAGCCATGAAATCTCCTCAAGAAACGAACACGGGGTACGGCTGATCGATAGGTCCGACTCTTCGCCGCGCCCGTACGGTAACACAGCGGCAACCAATCCGTAATAAGGCCGTACCACTTCAGCTGACTTCTTTCACCACAACTTTTAAAAGAAGTTGAATGTCCGTTAATGGCTACGAATTCAACTAATCATGGCATCATTAATCTGTCGCTATTATTGCTGGCCCTCGTTGATTTGCCGCGGGCTTCATCAATCGGGCAAAGATCATGAAATGCGTCACCAGAAGTAGCGGAACCAGGAACGTCGGAATGTACCAGGCCGCTCCAAAGTTCGCTGCCACGTCCACATGACGTAGCGCATTGAGCAAGTCGACAGTGCCGATGACATTGAACAGCCATACCGCCGCGATTGAGCCCCTCCATCCGTTTCTGAGTGCGATTAGTGCCAGCAGCGCCAGCACGCCGGCCAATAAATCTCCGTAGGCAGCGGGAACTGCGAAATTGTCCGGAAGCGGTTGCGCCAGAACGTTGGGGACAAGAAAGACCATGCCAATGTGACGAAACGCGTGCGGTATGGAAAGCCAGAACAACGCATCGCGCTGCGCCTGTTTCGACAACCAGGGAGCCAACACCCACTTAGCGACCAGACCGATCACTATCAGGCTCAACATAAACTGTAATCCGAAAATCGCTTGTGTATCCATTGCTAAATCCCCCTCGGTGAAATTGCCGTTGGCAAACTTGAGTGCAGGTTTTTAAATTCAAACAGGCAGCAGATTCAGCTCTTGCTGCTTGGCACTCGCGAGCCATTCCTTGTTATCCGCCGCGAGAATTGGCGCGTTCAGCATCGCATGCCCCCGGTCACGTTCCCAGCGATCCAGATTCGGAACGCGGGCCAGCAACATGCGCACCATGAAGGCCATTGCCGCCAGTTTTCCGCCATTCGCCAGGCGCGGATCGATCAACGAAGGGTCGGCCAGGTAACGACGCGCCGTGTTTTCAAAGGATTCCGCTTTGCGGATATCGCGAAAGTCGAACAAGTCACCGATGGCAAGCTCTGCGCCGGCCTTTTCAAGGGCTTCCGCACGGGCATCGCGTTTGCGAACGAATGCACGAACCGGAAATCCTTTTTTTAATAGCTCGAGTACAGTGGCGGAACCGGTTCGACCGGCTGCTGAAGTTACCAGAATTCCAGGCTTGTTCATGACTGAGTCTCTCCCGATCGATATAACAGACGATGTCGTCTGTTATAGTTAAAAAAACGTTAGTGAAGTACCTGCAGGGCCATGTTCAGATGGCGCTCTATATCCTGGCGCGAGTGTCCGCTGGCCGCCAGCATCAGCGAGGCACGAAACTCGGTTGCCAGGTAGGTTGCCAAGGCTGCGATATCTGTCGATGCCGCGAGCTCACCCTTCTCCACGGCGCGCGACAGGCAAGCTTTTAACACCTTGGCGGTATCGCGAAAGAAGTTTTTTACGAAATCGCCAATTTCGGGGTCACGTAAACCAAGCTCGACACCCGTATTGCAAATCAGGCAGCCCCGTCGGCTATTCTTTTGGGTCGTAAGCCTGGGCACTTCTTTGAAAAATCTGAGTACCTCAGGAAGGGAAGCGTCCGGCTGTCGAATTGGGCTTTGAATGGTGGCGTGCCGATCCGATGCGTATTGGGTCAGCGCCTTCTGAAACAGCTCCCGCTTCGTGCCGAAAGTCCCGTAGATGCCATATTTGGCGACTCCCGAGCGTTTGACGACTTCATCGACAGAAGCGTCGTAATAACCCTTCTCCCAGAACAGCTCAATAGCCGTCTGCAGGACGTCCTTTGGGTCGAATTCTCGGGGTCTGGCCATAATTTCAAACTCTGCCGTCTGGAATAGTTACAGACTATACCGTCTGAAAGTGGCTGTCAACCATTTGGCCGATAACGTTTTGCCAAAAATAGCCCGCGCTTAACGGTTTGTAGTAAGCATGACATCCATTGCCGACGCTGCCGTTCCGCGGGTAAGGTCTCAAAATCAGGTGAGGAAAAGGGCGCCGCGCCGATTAACCGGGTATCCGATTGCTCATTGGCTGTAGACTTCTATTGCGGGTACCACAGAGGAAGCAGCATCATGACGCGACAAAATATAAAGTTCACGACCGATGAAGGTCACCAGCTTTCGGGCATTCTCGACTCACCGGGCGCGCAGCCCCGCGCTTTCGCGCTTTTCGCTCATTGCTTTACCTGCTCAAAAAATCTCAAGGCCGTCAGCAACATTGCCAAATCCCTTAACGATGCCGGCATTGCCGTACTTCGCTTCGATTTTACCGGCCTTGGGGAAAGTGAGGGAGAATTTGCGGACAGCAATTTTTCAAGTAATGTCGCCGATCTCCTGGCCGCGGTTGCGTACATGGAGGAGAACTTTCAGGCGCCATCGATTCTGATTGGTCATTCGCTCGGTGGTACCGCTATATTACAGGCCGCTGCAGATATTCCGTCAGCCGTGGCAGTTGTGACGATCGGATCTCCATCGCGGCCGTCCCATGTTGCCTCGCTGCTGGAGAACGATCGCGCCGAGATCGAAAAGATCGGCCAGGCGACTGTGCAGCTCGGCGGCCGGCCGTTCATTGTCAAGAAGCAGTTCCTTGATGATTTGGAACGACATGGGCTGCCGGAAAGCATCGGTAGATTACGAAAAGCACTACTTGTTATGCACGCCCCACAGGATGACATTGTCGCAATCAAAAACGCCAGCGAGTTATTCTTGCACGCGAAGCATCCGAAGAGTTTCGTGAGTCTTGACAAGGCGGACCATCTTTTGACACGCGAAGAAGATTCGCGCTACGTGGGCCACGTACTCGCCGCCTGGGCATCGCGCTATCTGCCGGCTGCGAGCCAGGCCAGCGACGAATTAGGCTCAGATGGTGTCGAGACCGTGGCCCGCACCTATGCGAGTGGATTTAAAACGGACATTATCTCCGCCGGATACGCGCTGATCGCCGATGAGCCGGTGAGCTATGGGGGTACCGACAAGGGGCCTTCACCGTATGATTTGTTGTCCGCGGCGCTGGCGAGTTGCACAACGATGACGCTAGGTATGTATGCCAGGCACAAGAAGCTGGATCTGCAGTCGTCAACGGTGCGCGTCAGGCACTCTAAGGTCCATGCTCAGGATTGCGAGGATTGTGAGGCCACGAACGGCAAGATCGACCAATTTCAGCGCGAGCTGACCGTCGAGGGAAACCTGACTGTCGAACAACGACAGCGGCTGCTCGAAATCGCCGACAAGTGTCCCGTGCATCGAACGCTGCACGGTGAAGTCAAGGTCAGGACGACGCTCGTGGACTGATTTTCCCGTGCCATCTCAAATGATCGACGCAACACTTTATCTTGCTGTTCTGTAATGCTTCTGCCGGCACCGGATACGAATACCCGTCATCATCGAAGCTTGCCGGCATAACCCGTTAGCTCAACATAGCCCCGGCCATCAATCGCCACGCCGGCCTTGTGTCCCGTGACATCGACCGCACCCTCCCAGTAACGCGGGCTCGTGTTCAGCTCCTGGGCATTCAGAACAGGCTCTAGCTGCAAATTCAACTCTAATAAAGGACTGAGAATCCGCCAGGCCGCCGGGTAGCGGCCCCCCAGAGGGCTATCCCAATATTCGAGCACCTCAATGGTGACATCCTCGGCGCTCAGAGCCGTGCCATTCCCTTGGCGGCTCACCCAGGTGCCTGCGCTGTGCTCGTCTTGACTGCCGTCATGCTTTCGCAAACTGTAAAACATCAAATCGCTGCCATCAGAAAGCTGCACTGCAAACCAGTCCCAACCTTGCTGCTCTGCGGACAGGCCATTGCTACCCCACTCGCGATCCAACCAGGATAAGCCGCTGACGGGGAAAACCGTGTCCCCTATGCGCAAGCTTCCCTCTGACCGCAAGCGTGAAACGGAATAGTAATAGGTTGCGTTGCCCGGTTTATCGGACTTCTGACTTAAGCCGCGCCGACCATTGAATACCGGCGGTTTGAGCGGCGTCAGTTTAAGATCGAGTTCGATGTCCGCGGCCGTGGCCCGTGCGCGCCACGCAGTACTCGAATCCTCTATGCTCGCGAGCGACCAGTTTTCCAGCCAGACACGAAAAGGCCTGGCCCTGGCACCGGCGAGGCCGACACTTGCGCGCGAAAATCGTTCTGCGAAATGAAACTTCTGCCGGGCGACATCAGTCACGGCAAAGTGACCGATAAAAACTTGATCAGCACTCCACGCCGATGGATCGCGCCGCTCCGATATTGACAAGGGTGTCAACGCAAAGCGAAATAATGTCAATTCAAAGCCGAAACGTTCTGCTGCAGGCCCGTCCAGGTTACCCGTCAAATACCACCATTCATTGCGATATTCGGGGTGCGGCCCGTGATCCGCAGGAAAGACAAACGGCTGCACTTTCTCTGCTTTGGCGTAACCTTCGGTCCCCTGGTCGCTCAGCAGCTCCGCCAGGCCCGGCGAAGCGCCGTCCTTATTAACCTGAGGTGAACCGTCGTCGGAGAAGAATCGAAGCAGCAAGACGCCAACCATCACCAGCGTGGCTATCGCGACAAACCTTTGCAAACTATTCCTCACGCATGGCCGCCGCAGGTGGCGTGCTTGCCGCGCGCCATGCAGGATAAATGCCAGCCAATACGGCGGCGCCAACGGATAACGCCAGGGCGCTCAAGAGAATCCCGGGAGACACGGTGATGTCCATTTGCCAACCAAACGCACGGCGGTTAATCACGTCAATGAGCACCCAGGCCATGACCAGACCCAACGGAATCGCGGTGAGACCGCTTAACAGACCCATAAAACCGGTTTGCATGCTCACCAAACCGCTCAATTGACCTGGTGTCATGCCCACGGCACGCAGTATCGCCATATCTCTGGCACCTTCGAGTTGCATTGCGAGCATCGCACTTAATATGCCGATGAAAGCCACACCAACGGCTAGCCAATAAAGGATATCGGTGATCACGAATGTACGATCAAATATGTCCATTGAAAGGGCGCGTATTTCGCGATTGGATCTTATAAGTAGCGCTTGACGGCCGGCGCTGATCTGCCGCATTTGCTGTAGCACATCCTCAAGATTCGCTTCCGCGGTGAGATACAGCCCCAATGAGTCAATCTGCGTATCGCGCCAGTGCGCGACATAAGTTGACCGGTTCATGAGTATGGTGGCCTGATTGGTATCGTAATTTTGATAAATTCCGGCTACGGGAAAGGCTTGCTCGCCGTTGGCTGTGTTCAGGGTCAGGATATCGCCTGGGTTGAGGCCGTAGCGGTAGGCGTAGGGATCGGACACGATGACGGCGCCGTTGGCGTCGAATGCCGGCCACACTTCGTCCGGATCTCCGGCGAGCAGGCGGACGCCTGCGTAACTCTCCGGCGCCATTGATACTGCCATGATCCGCGTACGCCGGCCCTCAGACTCCATCCAGACGCGGCGGCTGGCGCTGTAATCGGCGACACCGGGCACCTGTAACAGGTCGGCTATCAATGCGGCGTTGATCTGCCCGCCGGGCCGGTCCACGGACACACCCGGCGCAGCGACATAAATATCCGAGCGCAGGGTGTTGTTCAACCAATCGCTCACAGAATCCCGGAAGCTTTCTACCATGACACTGACGCCGATAGTGGCGGAAACAGCAACTGCAAGTGCCGCGATGGCAACGCCGGTGCGGCTCAGCGCAGCGGCGACACCAGAGATGGCCAGTCGTCCAATTGGACCACCAAACCGCGCCGCGATTGGCACTGCAAACCGCGCGCTCAGGGGAACAGCGATCGGGATACATAAGGTAATTCCGAACACCAGCAAAAAAAGAGCGGTGAATCCGGAGACCAAATCACTGCCGGAGAGCGTTAGGACACCGAACGCCAGCATGATCATTGCGACACCGGTGAAAGCGACATAGGGGACCAGGGTTCTGGCGCGATGCTCGAGTACCGAACGAGCCAATGCAAGCTTGGGCACGTAGCGGGCGGCTTCCATGGCGGGTATCGCCGCCGCGAACAGCGTTGCCCCCAGGCCGGCCAACAATCCTTTGACAGCCGATGAAGGACTAAAGGCAAGGTCCGTCACAGTGACGACAAAATAGTGATCGTTTATTGAGCGTGACACGAGATTCAGCAGCTGCTCACCCAGCACGATACCGAACATCACACCGAGGATTGCGCCAATGAGCCCCAGCAGGAGCCCCTCGTTGAGGATCAAAAAGAAAATCTGCCGGCGGGTGGTCCCCAGTGCGCGCAACACACCAATGAGTCTCCGTCTTTGTAATACAGCAAACCCCATGCTGTTGTAGATCAGAAAAATTCCGACCAGTAGCGCTAGCAGACTCATGGCGGTGAGATTTGTCATAAAGGCGTTAGTCATTTGTGCCACGGCTCGAGTGCGTCCGGCTGCACTCAACAGCTGCGCCTCTGCGGGAAGAATCCTGCGGAGTTCATCGGCAACAGCCTCACGGCTTTCGGCCTCGGGCAAACGCACATCGATTCGCGTAAGCCATCCGAGCTTATCCAGCCAGTTCTGCGCCACCGCGATATCAACGATGACCAGGCCATCCAATCCGGGGGCGGCACGCTCCGAGCTTTCCAGTAAGCCGACGAGGACAGCAGGGAAATCCATACCGGCGATAGAGATGCGCAACTCTGTTCCTTTTGCCAATCCCAACGAGGCCGCCGTCCGTGGCGACATCAGGAATGCACCGGGGTCGGTCAGCAGGCGGCGATAGGTTTCGTGATCTTCAACGACTGAATTGGGGATGGTATAAGTGCGGAACTCCCTTTCGGCAAAAATATCGACGCCTAACACACGCAACGTGGTGTTCCCGATTTGGGCATAGCCCTCAACGATCGGGGCAATGTTGCGCATTCCCGCCTCGACGCGCAGCTGGGTGTACAGCGCTTCGTCAACTCCGTGAGGGCCTGCAACGATCTGGTGCGTCGTCGCCCCGTTGATGGTATCCATGGATAATGCAAAAGCCCGTCGGGCGCTTACATTGACCAGGTCAACGGCAACGATCACCGCGACCCCAACACAGATACCCAAAAGCGCGAGCACCAGCTGCCATGGATGTCGCCACAAATAGCCGAAGCTGGCGCGGTACAGAACGCTTATCACGCCCGGTCCTGACGCTCGCCAGCCACCAGCACGCCATCGTGTAGCTCCAGCATGCGGTCACAAAAAGCGGCCACCTCGATACTGTGAGTAGCGATGATCATCGTTCCGCCCACCTCTTGTACCAGTTTATGCAACAACTCTAAAACGCCTCGGGCCGTTGCATCGTCAAGATTTCCGGTGGGCTCGTCGGCAAGCAACAGGCAAGGCCGGTGTGCTAGCGCACGCGCGATGGCTACACGCTGTTGCTCACCACCCGATAGCACATCCGGATAACTGAGTTTTCGATCGAATAGATTGACTGCTGTTAGTAAATCGTTTACGCGTTGCGTTGCTTCAGGCGCAGGTATCTTGTTTAGTTCCAATACCAGCTTGACGTTATCTTCTACAGTGAGCGTGGGTACCAGGTTAAAAAATTGGTACACGAATCCAATATGTCGGCGCCGAAATAATGTACGGTCGCGTTCGGACATCGTTGTGATAACTGAGCCGGCAATCTCTACGTGACCTTCGTCGGGGGCGTCGATGCCGCTGATTAGATTCAGCAGGGTTGATTTACCCGAACCACTGCGACCCCGCAGAGCGATGTTCTCGCCGCAATAGAAATCACCGCTAAGGTGATCAAGCTCAGGATGCAGCTGATCGCCTTCCTCATAGCTGCGGCATAGATCGCGTATGCTGACTTGAATGTTCTTTTTTTGGACGTCGTTGGCCACGTTGCGCATAACCATTCCATTCTCCGCTATGGTCTCTTGCCATATTCGGCTACAGCGGGCGGTAAGTGTATTTCGCCAGATGTGCGGCGAGTTCAACCATCAGGCCGCCCTTGGTGCGGCTGAATATCGCGACCCTGCTTTTGTACCCGGGATCCACCGACGTGCCGACCGCGATCAGGACGGCGCTGCCGCGGCCCTCGAATTCCCAGCCGAAGGTCTTAAATTCGTCCATGATTTCGGCGTCCTTGAAGAAAATGATCTGGCTGTGGAGTTGCACGCCGAAATCGAAGCCGAGCGCACCTTTGTATTGGTTGGTGCTCCCGACCAGCTGCCCTTGCTCGATGACGAGGCCGCGGCCATAAACGAAGCCGAAGCCGGCCGCGACGCGACCGACGGTCGGAAAGATCGCATACCCGTAGGCCTCGTCGAAATACTTTTGCAGCTTTGGTTGCTTGGTCAGCATCCGGGCGATTTCTTTCGCGGCCGAGACCTGTCGTTCGTCGCTCGGGTCGGATTTCCAGTCCGCGGCAACGCTTGGCGACGCGGTCGCCAGGAGCAGCACAGTCAGCAGGATCCGAATCAGCGTCTTCATCGCAGGCACTCTAAATGAATCGTGTACCAGTCGGCACCGCCGGCGACTTCACCCAGGATATCCGATGTCTCGAAAATACCGGATCGATGGACAACGGTCACACCGGCGAAGCAATTGCGGGTCAGTTTGGATTTGATCAGACCTTCGAGCGGGAAATCAACGGTCCATTCGAGGTAGTTCAGGAAATGCGACGTGTTGCGATCGCGATTGCCCTGTTTGACCTGCTCGATATACGGGACTTTTTCGGCGGCTGAAAAGCCGAAACCAAAGCCCCAGCGAAATGCAAGACGATCCGACCACGGTAGATAACCTTTGCCGATAGCCATTATGTAGGCCGTGTAGTTCCAGAAATCATCCTGCAGGCCTTTCTCGAAGTGTCGATACAGGGCCAGCTTGGCATAAATGTCGACGCGTTCGCCGCTCTGGACCAGCCTGCCGACTGTCAGGCCGCCGATGTCGGTGTGAACTTCTTCGTGCTGGGCCAGCTTGCCCTGCATCGGATCGGGCACGATGTTGTGCTTGCCGGTATAGCCGTAGTTGACGCGCCATGACCAGGTTGTTTCTTGTGCCACTGAACCCTTGCGTTGTCCATCCAGGTCACCGAAGAGATACCCGCCGCCGACGAATAGGCCCGCAGCAAATTCGTCTTCGGTGATTGGGCTGTTGCGGATTGACGTGTCGAATGCCTGGAACCCGAGGTTCGCAAACAGGAAAATGTGGTCTGTCAGGTGGTAGGAGCTGTTGATGCCGTAAGCGAAATTCGTCGCGGCCCCTGCTTGATAGGTGGGAATACCGGTTGCGGCCGATTCTTCAGCGCTGACGCCATAATAATAATCAACGAGGTCCGCATCCTGCCAGATTAGCGTTGCAAACGGGGAAAAAGAGAAATTGCCCCACTGGAACGGGTAACGATAGGCCAGGTCAAATTGGTTCCCGTTGTGGTTATTTTGTGCATCCCACACGTACTCGGCCTTCAGGGCGCCGAAGCGTCCGAACCAACTGCCGGACACTCCACCTTCCAACGTCTGGTGTCGTTCGTTCAGGCCGGCGAGTAACTCGTTTGCATTTGGGTCGAGTTTGTCAAACCGGTAACGCAGGATCAGGTCGAAGCTGAAATTGGCGTTCTTGAAGGCGTGTAAGCCACCGGACGTGCCATGGGCAAAAAGCCATTTTCCTTCATAGAGATATAGCGGGACCAGATCAGGGTCCCGGTCGCTACCGATATAAATGTCCGCGCCGGACCGTATGCCGCCGCCGATGGCCGGTGTGCCCGGCGGCGCCGTATCGATCGGTATCCTGGCTAGTTCCTGGCCTGCGTATGCAGATGTTGCCGTCAGCCAGAGGGCGGCGAACAGGTATTGTCCTGGTTTTAATCGCCAGTACATTGTAAATCTACGCACATCAACCCAGCACACGGGCTAGAAGTCATCGGCCCACTCGATTAATTCGACCCTCTCGAGCGGCACCGGCTCGTCGGCCAGTCGTAACACGGCACGTCGGCCATCGGTCCACCACGGCGAGCCGAGCAGGTTTTTCTTCGGCTGCTCACGCGTCACTTCACCGACACCCGTCAGCATGCCAATTTCGCGCAACGCCTGCGCGATGGCGAGATCTTCGGTTAGGAAGTTGCGGGCTTCGTCGACCTCGGGGTCGATCGCGTGCGTTGTCAGGTTCCACGCGCGCGTTGCGAAGAACACGCCGATGTCCCGACTGATTGCCCCGAACAAGACCAACT
>PVMK01124491.1_pt1 | contig 19789 bp, 16 predicted proteins | sample 1853481 | NCBI WGS metagenome assembly PVMK01 (sample SAMN08533507, study PRJNA380276) | Marine sediment metagenome, whole genome shotgun sequencing project. | reverse complement strand
GCCGGATCGTTATAGTTAACCCCATAAACATAATATTCAAAAAGGCTTCCCAGGAAATAGGCATTGTGCTCCTTGCTCTGCTCCCGGTCCTTCAGAATATTTTCCATCGTTTTGGAAAGATCGATTTCCGAGGGTCCTTCCTTGGCCAGCTTCTCCAGCTCTTCAAAGACTTTGTCTTTCAGTTCGCTTGAACGGGTGGGATCACAATCGAATGAGATGCGCATGGTGGCCTTCTCAACGGGCCACACACTCAGCGATGTTCCAACTCCAACTCCATATGTACCACCCTCTTCTTCCCGAATCGACTCCATATAGCGTAAATCCAGAACATCTTGAATCACCCGCATGACCATGCGGTTATAGGGACTATATTCAAGCTCCTTATTGATCACAATATTCACATTGGCTTTGGGTGTTTCAAGTGCCACGGGGATGGTTTTCTCCACCACTCCCTGGGGCTCATAAACCTTACGATCCACCCACATTTCATTCCGATCCAGATCCTTAATTGCTCCGATATATTTCTGTACCAATACCTTAACCTCTTCCTGCTCCATGTTACCCACAATAATAAAAAGGAAATCGCTGGCATCGGCAAATCGATCGGTATAAATCTCTTCCATCTTGTCAAATTTCACCTCCTTCAAAAATTCCTGGTCCAATACTCTGCTGCGGGGATGATAATTGGTCTGTATTAAACTCAGCGAGTCGCCCATGATTTTTTGGGGATCGTTATTCATATTTTGCACCAGGGCCATATACCTTGAAATAATGGCATCATGGGCTTCAACATCAAACCTGGGTTTATTAAAGTGTAGGTATACCAGTTGCATCAATGCCTCCATATCCTTAGGGCTTGCTGTTCCCATTAGACCTTCTGATAGGTTCCTCAGACTCATTTGTAAAGAAACATTTTTGCCGGTCAGCATTTTCTGCAGACCTGTGGCATCAAAATCACCCACCCCGTAGTAGCTCACCAGCGAGGTCAACATATCGGCAGTGGGTACATAGTCATCCCCGTAGAGGGAGCTACCTCCCTTGCTGTAGCCTCGTATCTGTACCTGGTCTTTCTCATAATCAGCGTGCCTGAAAACCACCCTGGCTCCATTTTCCAGGGTCCATTCAATCGCACTAAACTCCTCCAGCTCTTTGGTCTCTGTGATGGCTGCCAATGCAAGTTCTTCAGTGACCAGAGATTCAGCCAATTCTACATCCTCGTAAGGTTCAATCTCCGCCAAAGCCACCTGCTCAAAAATGGCCAGTGAGGCTGCCTCACCTAAATGTTCAATATCTTCCCCTTCAGGACCCTGTATGACCAGCACCTGATTCTCTTCAGTGATCCAACTCTCAAGCCTTTGGTTAAAATCCTCCAGACTTATACTGGGTAAAACACCCTGCACATACATATAACCAGTCTCAGCTTCCACATAGGCATCCCCTTCCAGGTAATGATTTACATAATCATTCACATATTCTTCATTGCTGATCTTATCACGCTCCTTATAATATTTTTCCCACTGAGTCATAATCTCAGCTTTGGCCCGATCCAGTTCACCCTGAACAAAACCATACCTCTTAATCCGCTCAAGCTCTGTCATGAGGGCAGTCAGGCCCAAAGCTTCCTGGTTGGGTTTGGGCATAACAATGGCACTTAATGCTTCGTACCCCCTCTCGAAATCCCCATAATTGATTACCCCAACTACAAAAGGAGGATCTCCTTTTTGAACCAGTTCTTCAAGCCTCTGACCTATCATGGCATTAAAGAGTTGGTGAATGTACTTCTCCTTGTGGTCCATAATTGTCTCGGGTCCCTCCTCACTTTTCCGATGGCGAATCATATACCTGATGATGGTCTGTGCAGCCTCCTTATCGGTCACAAGTCCATAAACCGGCGTTGTGTGATCAGGAATTTCAAAGAAGGGTCTTTCCGATGCATCTTCCACAGCTGGAATTTTTGAAAAAAGATCTATTACTTTTTTCTCCATCTCCTCCGCATCAAAATCACCGGCCATGGCTATGGCCTGCAGGTCGGTGCGGTACCATTTATGATAGAAATCCCGCAGCGCCTGGTACTCAAAGTTCTCCAGCACTTCAAAATCACCTATTACATCTCTTTCTGCAAATTTGGAGTTGGGATAGAGGAAAGGCATGGCTGCCTTATACATTCTAAACTGGGCAGTTCGCCTGGTGCGCCACTCTTCCTTAATAACACCCCGCTCCGAATCGATCTCTTCTTCGGTCAACAACAGATAATTAGACCAATCATTGAGGATTAGCAGGCATGAATCCAGGATACCGGGCTTCTTGACAGGTACATCTGAAAGGTTATAGACGGTCTGGTTCTGACTCGTATAGGCATTGATATTCTCACCAAAAGCTACTCCATGCCTCTCCAGAAAGTCAATAATTCCTTTTTCAGGGAAATGTTTGGTCCCATTAAAAGCCATATGCTCCAGGAAGTGAGCCAGTCCATCCTGATGATCCTCCTCAAGAAGTGCACCCACATTTTGAATGATATAGAACGAGGCCCGCTCTTTTGGTTCCTGGTTGGATTTAATATAGTAGGTCATTCCATTTTCAAGCACACCGGTCCGCACACTCACATCATTGGGCATGGGCTGTGTGGGATCTATCTGTGAGAATGAAAGGGAACAGACTGAAGCAATCAAAAGGAATGAAAATACCTTTTTTGTAAGTTTCATATGTTAGGTTTTTTAGTAAGCAATAGAACAATTAAAAAATGGCAAATTGAAGTTACATATAAAATAACAACCCAAAAGCACATTTGCTCATGATTTTGGGTAAGAATCCAGTGTGGGGTAGCAAAAAATTCCTAATTTGATTCTTTATTTCCAATCTTAAAACTTACACCATGCATTTTTCCCGACGAAATTTCTTAAGAGTTTCAGGTGCCGGACTGATCGCAACCCAGGCACCCAGCTTAATGGCAGCAAATCTTCACTCGAGCCACAAAGGACCAGAGGTCCCTTTTCAGTTGGGGATCGCTTCCTATACATTTCGAGAGTTTTCACTGGAAGAAACCATAACCATGACTCAAAGACTTGGAATCAATAAGCTTTGCCTGAAGAGCATGCACTTGCCCCTGGAACTTAGTCCTGAAGAGATTCAAAGTGAGTCGAAAAAAGTGAGTCAAGCCGGAATTGATTTATATGGTGGGGGTGTGATCTACATGCGTACAAAAGAGGAAGTGGTCCATGCCTTCGAATATGCTAAGAATGCTGGGATGAAGGTGATTGTGGGAGTCCCGGAACATGAGTTACTGGAATTATGCAATACCAAAGTAAAAGAGACCGGTATTAACCTGGCCATACATAACCATGGACCTGGTGATGATAAATATCCCAGTCCCGAAAGTGCCTATCGATTGGTTGAAAAAATGGATCCGGGAATGGGCCTTTGTATCGACATAGGACACACTGCCAGAATAGGACAAGATCCCATCAAAGAGACCAGCAGGTTTATGGACAGGGTGCTGGATATACATATCAAAGATGAAGACAAAGCAGAGGAGGATGGAAAAACCTGCGAAATAGGGCATGGAGTTATTGATATACCAGGTTTTCTGGGGATGTTGCTTAAGGAGAATTATAACAAGATTGTCAGCTTTGAATATGAAAAAGATGGCAAGGATCCCCTTCCTGGCCTGGCCGAATCGGTGGGTTATGTTCGCGGAGTTTTAAATATGCATGATATGATCCGTCATGCGCATGGGGGGTAAGCCCATGGGTTGAAGATATGCGTGTATTACTTATATATCCTGAATATCCGCCGACTTTTTTTAGTTTCAAACATTCACTTCATTTAATATCCAGGAAAGCCGCCTTGCCCCCTCTTGGCCTGATCACTGTATCAGCACTTTTACCCTCCTTTTGCGATAAGCGTCTGGTGGACCTGAATACTGCCCCCCTATCAGATGATGATCTACGCTGGGCCGATTTTGTATTTATCAGTGCCATGCACATTCAAAAGGACTCGGTGGAAATAATCATCCGGAAGTGCTTGAGGTATGGAGTGAAGATAGTGGCTGGAGGGCCCCTTTTTTCCAATGACCTGGACAACTACCCGCAGGTGGATCACTTTATACTCAATGAAGCAGAAATTACCTTAAAGCCATTTCTTAATGATCTGACCAGCGGTAAGAATCCACAGAGGGTGTATAAGACCGGTAGCTATGCTCCTCTAGCACATTCACCCACTCCGGATTTCCACTTACTCGAAAGAAAAACCTATGCATCCATGAGCATACAGATTTCCAGAGGATGTCCTTTCGAATGTGATTTCTGCGAGATTACCTCCATGCTTGGCAAAAAAGTCAGGTTCAAACAAATTGACCAGGTGCTCAAGGAGCTGGATGCTCTGTATCGCTATAAATGGAGAGGCAGTGTTTCCATCGTTGATGACAATTTCATCGGAAATAAGAATGAGATTAAGAATCATTTGCTTCCTGCCATCATTAATTGGATGCGGCGACATAAATACCCATTCATTTTCAACATTCAAACATCCATTAACCTGGCTGATGATCAGGAATTAGTAAGAATGATGCTTGATGCGGGCATCAATTCAACATTCATAGGCATCGAAACACCCTCAGAGCTTTCTAATCAGGAATGTAATAAGACTCAAAACACCAGTAGGAATCTGCTCAAAAATGTAAGGGATATTCAGAATGTGGGAATGCTTGTTTCAGGCGGTTTTATCCTCGGATTTGATAGTGATACAGCTTCCATATTTGATCAACAGATTGATTTTATCCAACAGAGTGGGATCGTTTGGGCCATGATCGGATTGCTGAATGCTCCAAAAAATACAAGATTGTATAAACGTCTGGAAGAAGAAAACAGAATTACCACCGAAGTGACAGGAGACAATACAGATTTTTCCATGAATTTTGTTCCAAGAATGGATAGGGAAAAATTAATCAAAGGATACCATTCGGTGCTTCAAAACACCTATACCACAAAAGGATATTACAATAGAATTCGTCATTGTTTGCTAAATCTTGGACAAACCAACAGGAAACTCATTAGAATTGACAGGTACTATTTGATTGCATTTATCAAATCTATCCTTGTCATGGGCATTCTTGAGAAGGGTCGTGGTGAATTCTGGAAATTACTGATTTGGTCAATATGGCACCGGCCACGCCTTTTTCCTTACACTATCATGTTTACAATCTGTGGGTTCCACTTTAGAAAATTGTATGGAGTAACGGAGATAAAAGTTTGAAATAATCGAAAAAGTCCCGATCTCTCGACCGGGACTTTTTCTTGCTCCTCAGGTAGGACTTGAACCTACGACCTACGGATTAACAGTCCGCCGCTCTAACCAACTGAGCTACTGAGGAGTTTTCCAGCTATCAAAACTGGGTTGCATTAAGCGGTGCAAAAATAGATGCTTTTAACCAAAAAAACAACACCTTATTGAAAATAAACCTCAACTCTGAATTATCCGTATAATTCTTCTGTCTCTGAATAATTCTATATTTGCACCTAAATTTCATTGAATATGGCAAAAATACTGGGCATGGGGAATGCCCTTGTGGATATCTTAGTGAGGATTGAAAAAGAGGAAATTCTGAAAGATTTTGGACTGCCCAAGGGCAGCATGACATTGGTGGACCTGGATACCTCTAACTATATACATTCTGAAACTGTAGGAATGGACAAAACCAAAGCTTCCGGTGGATCGGCCGCCAATACGATCCATGGACTGGCTCATCTGGGTATGGAAACCGGCTTTGTAGGGAAAGTGGGTAACGACGAACTGGGGACGTTTTTCAAAAAAGATATGCAGGTCAATAAGATTACTCCCATTCTATTTAGGAGCATGCATGAAACCGGGCGTGCCATGGCATTGGTCACATCCGACTCGGAGCGCACATTTGCTACCTACCTGGGAGCAGCTGTTGATCTCTCGACCGATGATATTACCCATGATGTATTTGAAGGATATGACTATTTCTACATAGAAGGATACCTGGTTCAGAACAAGGAGATGTTCGAAAAGGCCTTGCGCCTGGCTCGCAATGCCGGACAGAAAATCTGCCTGGACCTGGCCAGCTATAACATCGTGGAGGCAAATGTAAGCTTCTTCAAAACCATCATTTCAAAGTATGTGGACATTCTTTTTGCAAACGAAGAAGAGATTAAAGCACTCACTGGAATGGCTCCTGAGGCAGGAGCCAATGAGGTAAAAGCTTTGGTTGAGATCGCTGTAATAAAGATTGGAGCAGAAGGATCATTTTGTGTTTCAGACCAGGATTCCATCAGAATTGGGGTCCGCCCCTCCAACCCCATTGATACCACCGGTGCAGGTGACCTGTATGCTGCAGGCTTTATATATGGTCATATTAAAGGCCATGACCTGGAGACCTGTGGAAAGATGGGAGCTATCCTGGCTGGCAGGATCATTGAGCTCTTTGGAGCAAAAATGGACGAATCCGATTGGGAGAATCTAAGAAGAGAGATTCATTCCCTAGAAAGTTAAAGAGCCTGAAATTTAATCAGGTAACCACCAAACTTACGTATATTGATGACTCTGTTCTCATCGAAGAGCAGATACTGCCCTTTTATGCCGTTCAGTTTTCCTGAAACAAGAGGATCTTTGTCAAAATTCAGACTCTTTATCTTCACCGGATACTCCAATACTGGATAGCTCAGCTCCAAAATCTGATTGTTTTCAGAAAGAAAACCAGTCAGATCTTCCGGCATTAATCTGCCCATCCTTGCCTTTTCCTCCACCAGGTCCACCTCACCGGGTTCTGAACCCGAAAGCATTTTTCTCCAGTTGGTCTTATCAGCTATATGAGCCTTCAAAGCCACCTCGATGAGGCCCGCCGTATACCTGTTGGGAGTCCTTGCCAGCTCAATGGCACGTAATGCCCCCTGGTCGATCCACCGGGTAGGTACCTGGGAGTGCCTGGTTACCCCCACTTTCAATCCACTTGTTATAGATAGGTAGACCACATGCTCATTGAGACAATGTTTCGTTGCATATTCCATATCCCGTGCCACTCCATCCTGTGCCCTGCAGAGTTCGGGTCGCAATACACACTCCTCTGTTTCAGGAGCAGTGGCAAAACAGGGGTAACAAAATCCCTGTGCAAATGACTTATTGGTAGTGCGACCACACTTCACACAGTGGATTGAACCCAGGTATTCCAGGTTTATTTTCTGGCCAATCCACTCGTTCATCGCTACTTTTTGATCTCCAAGAGGCAAAGTGTAGCTGATTGAGTCCCCATACCGGGACTCCATTTTCCTAATGTTTCCGGTCATTTCCATGGAGGAAAGATAATAAATTTCAAATTATTTTCATTTTTTTACTACTATGTATTGCATAGTATTAATTTATTTTCATATCTTTGTAATGTAAAATAGCTTGCATTAACATATAGTATGAGAAATATAGTATTATATAAAATAGTCTTGATGGCGGGGATGCTGATGACAATCACCATTCTATACGGACAGAAACCGACCATTAAGCTATTGCCCTCTTCTCATCATTATATGCACACCGAAGCCATGATCGATACCAGCTTCGCCAACGACTCCCTTTTAAAATATTTTCCCAGTCCCCTGCCTCAGTTTATGGACATTGATACTTTAAAGGCAGATCCAAAGAAAAAAGTACGTCGTCAAATTGGCCCAAGCTTCGATTCAATTTTTAACAAAGAAGAGACCCGAAAATTTTCGGGTGGACTCAGATCAAATAGCTTTCCCCTGCATATAAAATATTTGAATCCCATCAAACTCTTCATTCACATAACCGCATTAAAATAGATACCTATGAATATTGAGAACGCAAAAGCACAGATGCGGAAGGGTATACTGGAATACTGCATCTTATCCATCCTGGGTAAGAAGGATCTGTATACTACTGATATCATCAATGCCTTAAAGGCGAACGACCTGATAGTGGTCGAAGGAACCCTATACCCGCTGTTAACCAGGCAGAAAAATGCCGGATTGCTTCATTACAGGTGGGAAGAAAGTACCCAGGGGCCGCCCAGAAAATATTATGCACTGACCGAGATGGGTCGTACTTATCTGAAAGAGCTGGACGATTCGTGGGATACACTCATAAACTCCGTAAAGTCAATAAAGAACTATAAATAAGCCATATACCATGAAGAAAGCAATTAAAATTAACCTGAGCGGACTCATCTTTCATATTGATGATGATGCTTATGAAAAGCTAAAAACATACCTGGATACCATCAGCAGACACTTTTCCAATAAACAGGAGAGTAAGGAGATTATGGATGATATTGAATCCAGAATAGCAGAACTATTCCAGGAGAAGATCTCTGAAGAAACCCAGGTGATTACCGTAAAGATTGTGGATGAGGTGATCGACATCATGGGCAACCCTGAGGACATTGCCGACTCAGGGGAGGAGACTGAAGCGAAAGGGACCTTCAACGAAACTTACAGCAAAAGCAAACGACTCTACCGTGATTCGGAAAACTCCGTCATAGGAGGTGTTTGTGGAGGACTCTCTGCCTATTTTAATGTGGATTCTGTTATTTTCCGGCTTCTGTTTGTGGTCTTCTTTTTTGCCGGAGGTGCATCTATCCTGGTCTATATCATTCTGTGGATCGTACTTCCAACGGCAGTGACTGCAGCACAGAAGCTGGAGATGCGGGGAGAAAAGGTAAATGTGTCGAACCTGGAAAAAAAAATTCGTGAAGAATATGACACTGTAAAAGATAATGTCAAAGAAAATGTATCTAAAGCAAAAGAAAACGTTTCAAGGGCCAGACAATCTGATAGTTACCGTAAGACAGAAAGGGCCGCCTCGGATTTTTTCGTAGTTTTGGGAAAAATACTTCTGGTGTTTGTTAAGGTCATCTTAATAATCATTGGGACCAGCCTGGTACTTGCAGGCATTGGGCTTCTGCTCGGATTAATCGCCCTTCCATTTGTTGGAGTACATGTATTTCCGTTCGAATCGTATAGTTTTTCCCTGGGTGATATTCTTATTCCGTTTACTGATCCTATATCAGTTACCCTTCTTGTGATCTCCATCACATTATTGATCCTGATCCCCATTGCGGCGATGATCTACGGACTGATTAAACTTATTTTTAATCTGAAGACAAGGAACCGTGGACTCTCCATTGGTGCAGTATCCTTATGGGTGATAAGTCTATTGTTTATAATCGGCCTCATGGCATTTGAGACCAGTCACTTCTCCGATTTTGGACGTGATTCTCTCACACAGGAGCTCAGGATAGATTCTGATACGCTATTTATTACAATTAATGAGGAGCAACAGGATTACCTGGATGATGAATCACTTATTGATCTGGACGAGAAATGGTATCTACTTGAAGATGCGGAAGCATTCTACGGTCGCATTGATCTTGATATAGAAAGAGCAAGTGGCGAAGAATTTATCCTCGATGTTGAAAAAAAATCCAAAGGAAGGAGCCGCGAACATGCCAAGGAGAATGCATCCAATATTGATTACAAATTCAGGACCAGGGGGAATACCCTTGAACTGGATCCCTACTTTTCAGTGGACCTTGAACACAAATGGCGCTTCCCAAGGGTAGAGGCCGTGGTCAGGATTCCTGAAGGCAAAGTGGTAGTGCTCAATTATCAAACCAGGGACATTCTGGAGGGTGTTCGCAATGTGAATCGCCTTTCTGATTGGAATATGGCAGGAAAATCCTGGATAATGACTGAGGAAGGGTTAGAAAAAATTGCAGAATAATTTTATTATTTTGTATATTCGCACCCGGTTTTCGCAACCGCTTTTGACCCGTGGTGTAATTGGCAACACATCTGATTTTGGTTCAGAAGAGTCCAGGTTCGAGCCCTGGCGGGTCAACAGAGATTAATTTTAAACCCTTCTAGCACAAAAGGCTGGAAGGGTTTCTCTTTTGAGGGGACACTGGAGGATCTGCAGGTGACCATTACAAAAAGCGCAAATACCCTTAGCCTCTATGTAAATGGAAGCCTGCTTTCTGAAATACCAGTGACAGCATCCATAACAGGGCGTTGGGAGAAGATGAGGTAAAGCAGATCTTTCACATGAAATGATTAACTTGCTTTTATCACTTTAACTAAACATTCTGAACATGAAAAACATTGTTTTTGTAATGGCGCTGGTGGTTCTCTCGTCAGCAGTGTATGGCCAGAAAGTGAATTTTTCCGGAGATTGGAAATTCAACGGCGATTTAAGTGAACAGGGAGATCAATTCAGCCTGGCACCAAATAGCATTGTGGTAAAACATACAAAGAAGACCCTGGAAATGGAAAGAAACAGCACATGGGACGGTCAGGACTTTACCACCAACGATTTCTTCACCCTGGATGGTAAAGAGTGCGAGAACCCGGGGATGATGGATTCTATTAAAAAATCCACAGCCACCTACGATAAGAAAACTCAAAAATTAACCATCACCTCCTATGTGGAGTTAGAGGATGGCACCGAGGTGGAGATCCTTGAGGAGATAAGCATGGAGGGAGAGAAACTGGTAATCAATAGTGCAGTATCCTCCTCCTATGGGGATATGTTTGAGAAACTCGTTTTCGATAAACAGTAAGCTCCCGGATTTGATATCTTCCTGAAGACACAATTGAATATTGTATTAGTTTTGCGTAAAGAGCGTATCCGTAATGTTAAAAAGAGCTGTTTACCTGATTTTGTTTATGTTTATCTCAATCTCTGCCGGAGCACAGATTAATTCATACATGGGAGGAAATGTCCAGGGAAATTACTCCTGGATCAGGGGGGATGAGCCCACCTTTAATGCCGGTTTTGGAGGGGGATTCAGCTATATTTACTGGGAGTACGAGTATTGGTTTATCAAGGCTGGTATTGACTATCATCACAAGTCCTCCTCTATCTTAGATTACTCAGATATTTATGGTGTGCCTCCTTTGGAACCTGAGGACAAAATCAGGATAAATTATACAGAAGACGCCATTGGGATTCCTCTGACATTCTACTTTCGTCCCTATGAAAAGGGAGCGAATGCGCTTCTTTTGACAGGCACGCTGGAAACAATGGTAGTCGCCTCTCTGAAAGCTGACTCTGACGAGTATGGAGAGCTGGTTCTCCCTGCCAGCGGAGCACGAACCGTGGTAAAATCCAATATAGGCTTAGGGATTGGGTATCAGAGGCAAATTGACAAACACACTTTCCTGAATCTTGTAGCCTCCTACAACATGGATTTCCGCGGAACACCCTCATACAACTGCATCACCCTTACAGTTGAATTGATATTTGGGGTGTATTAATCGGAATCATCTGCCGGTAATACCATAATCTGGTATGTCCTCAATTCTTTTCTAAGCTGCCTCGACGATCCTTCAGTAACACCGTCAAGCGCCTCCCAAAACCTATGGCTGTGATCCCGATGCAAAGTATGTACCAGCTCGTGCAGGATCACATAATCTGAAAGGTGATCGGGAAGCATCATTAACCAGCTGTTCAGATTGACGCCGTTTTTAGCCGTACAACTACCCCATCTTGTTTTCATTTGTCTGATTTTCAAACCGGAATATTTGAGCCCATGGGCATCCGCAAGAGTTGCAACCCTGTTGGGCAAATAGGCCTTTGCCTCCAAAAGAAGGATCCTCCAGAGGGCCTCTTCTGCCGATTTCTCCTTCTCCTGCAGACATATTGGAATCTTTTTTCCCCGTAAAGTCACCTCATCACCAGCTTCAGGCTCTTTGAAATGGCTGGCATCTTTATTAATCTGAGCTAATTTTGCAACAATCCAGTTTTTCCTGGACCAGAGAAATTCCTCTGCCCTTCTTATACTTACGTAGCCTGGAACAGTCACCCGTAACTCCCCTTTTCGATTAATTCTGATGGAAAGATTCCTGGCTCTTCTGTTCTTAACATAGTTAACCTCACCAATCTCCTTGTAACAGACAATATTTTCTTGTTTAATCATTCAGATTTAAACGGTTATCATAACTTTAGCGTTCATTTTAAAAAATAAGTAATGACCCGAAAAGCAATCACACTTTCCATTATGCTATTTGCTGCTTTAATTTCCGGCAGGGCTCAACAGGCCTGGTCACTGGAAGAGTGCATTCAGTATGCCATGGAAAATAACATCCAGATCAAGCAATCGGTTCTGAACACCGAATATAATGAAAACCTGCTGAAACAGTCAAAGCTGGGTCAGATCCCCAATCTGAATGCAAACGGGAACTACACCTTCTCCTGGGGACGGGTACTTGATCAGACCACCTACAGATACCGGGATAATCAGCAATCTAATTCCATAAGCATGGGGTTTAGTTCATCAGCAAATCTATTTCAGGGTTTGCGGGTGCGGAATACCATCGCTCAGAATGACCTAAACCTGATGGCCAGTTATCAGGATGTTGAAAAGATAAAGAACGACATCTCCCTAAATATAGCTGCAGCTTATCTTGCAATCATGTTTAACAGGGAGCTCCTTGCGGTTACAGATAATCAGCTTGGAATCACCGGTCAACAGGTGGAACGTACCGGGAAGCTGGTGGACGCAGGAAAGTTGGCCAAAGGCAATCTCCTGGAGATTCAAGCTCAGTACGCGGGAGAGGAACTAAATCTGGTCAACGCGGAAAACCAGCTGGCTATTTCATTGCTCAATTTGCAGCAGATTCTTGACCTGCCTATAGATACTACCTTTGATGTGGTCATACCTGAACTTGCAGATCCCGATGAAGACCCCCTCCTTTTCAATGCCCTTGAAGTATACCGGATTGCCGAAACAGCCATGCCAGAGATAAAAAGTGCTGAGCTGAATATGGAAAGTAGCGAAAAAGGACTCAAAATTGCAAAGGGTGGGCGATCCCCACAATTAAATGCCTTTGCCAATTACAACACAGGGTATTTTGATTTGCGGGAGAAGGCAGTTGACTTCAACGAAGGTATACGTCTCCCTTTAGGAGAAACCGCCAGCGGAGAACAAGTCTACTCTTATCCACAGGATATCCCTGTGCTCGGTGCCTATCCGTTTTTTGAACAGATCAGGGATAATGCTTCTGCAGGAGTGGGACTGGGTCTTTCTATACCGATTTTTAATGGTTGGATGGTAAATACCAATATCGACAATGCAAGGCTGGCCCTGGAGAATGCTCAGCTCAACTTGCAGAGCGAGAAGCTTACACTTTATGCCACCATCAACCAGGCATATGCAGATGCCATCGCTGCACTTAAAAGTTTTAATGCCTCAAACCAGGCACTGGTTTCCATGGCAGAGTCTTTCAAATATACCGAGAAGAAGTTTGAGGTTGGTCTGGTGAATACGGTGGATTATAATGTATCGAAGATCCAGCTTACCCGCACACAATCAGATCTGCTTCAGGCCAAATACGATTTTATATTTAGAATAAAGATCCTTAATTTCTACAAAGGAGAACCCATCACACTATAACACTCCCAAAACACAAAACTTTCACTGATGAAATTAAAAAAACTAATACTAATTATAGGAATTATTGCAGTTGTACTTGTTATTGTACTGGCAGTAGGTAAGAAAAAGGGATGGATTGGAGATGAGGGATATCTGAAAGTATCCATCGAAAAAGGGATTGAAAGGGAAATTGTGGAGATTATTACTGCCAATGGTAAAATTCAACCAGAGACTGAAGTGGCTATATCCCCCGATGTTTCCGGCGAAATCGTGGATCTGGTTATTAAGGAAGGAGATGAAGTAGTAAAAGGTCAGTATCTGCTTAAAATAAAACCTGAGGCATACCAGATGGCAAGAAACCGGGCTGAGGCATCATTGAATAATGCCAAAGCCAGGTTGAAGCAATCAGAAGCCAGGCTGGAGCTTGCAGGTTTGAACTATAGAAGGACCAAAAAGCTTTATGAGGACGAGGCTATCTCTGAGTCTGAATTTGAGACTGCATTTTCCAATTATTCTACATCACAGGCAGAAAAGGAGGCCGCAGAGTTTTCAGTAATGAGTGCCGAAGCCACCCTGGATGAAGCCGATGAAAGCCTTACAAAAACCTCCATCTATGCCCCCATGGAAGGTACTGTTTCGTCTCTTTCGGTTGAACTTGGAGAACGCGTAGTGGGGACATCCATGATGTCGGGTACCGAAATGTTACGAATTGCAAATCTCAACCGCATGGAGGTAGAGGTAGAGGTAAATGAGAATGATATCGTACGTGTAACCAATTGGGATACAGCATTCATAGAAGTAGATGCCTATCCTGATACAAGATTTAAGGGAGTGGTTTCAGAGATACCCGTCTCTGCAAATACCGTGGGCGTAACCACCGATCAGGTAACCAACTTTATGGTAAAGATACTCCTGCTGCCCGAATCATACGAGGATAAGATTTCAGAGTCCAATCCATATCCATTGAGACCCGGAATGTCAGCCACTGCAGATATTCAAACCGATCGCAGAACCGGAGTCTATTCCATCCCTATCCAGGCTGTTACCACCCGTTTGGATACCACAGGAACGGCTGCTAAGAAAAATGAACAACGGGTTGGCCAGCTGAGCTCAGATGGCACTGTAAGCAGTGAAGTGATTCCTTCTGATGCCAAAACTTCGAGCGACGAACCCATGGTAGTTGTTTTCATAGTTTCAGAAGGGAAAGCATGGATGAAGGAGGTTAAAACCGGTATACAGGATAACAACTACATCGAGATCACCGAAGGACTGGACCTGGAAGATGAGATGGTCATAGCCCCCTATTCTGCCATCTCAAGGCAATTGAAGAATGACATGGAGGTGGAAGTGGTCTCTGAAGAGGACCTTTTCCAGGGAGACAAAAAGAAAAAAAAGTAACAGCCAATGAATAACCCTTTGATCCTGCATATCGAAACAGCTACAGATATTTGCTCAGTAGCAATTTCAGAAGGGGATCAACAACTGGCTTCTGCAGAAAGTGGTCCCGAAAGGTCTCATGCCACCCTTCTCAACTCATTTATCAGGAAGTGCCTGCAAAAAAGCAATAAGGAACTCCAGGAGATTGAGGCAATCGCTGTGAGCAAAGGACCAGGTTCCTATACTGGGTTAAGGATTGGGGTCTCCACTGCAAAAGGGATTTCATACGGGCTTCAAAAACCTCTCCTCTCCGCGGGCACCCTCCAAAGCATGGCAGCAGGGGCAAGCTCTCACAGCGACATCCAGAAGCTGATCCAGAAGCATGGATCCGATTTAATCCTGTGCCCAATGCTGGATGCCAGACGCATGGAGGTCTATACAGGCTTCTTCACTCAGGAACTTGAGGTGATCAGAGAGGTGGCAGCTGATATTGTGGACGAGGCTAGCTTTGCAGAGATTCTTGAAAAGAATCAGGTTTGTTTTTTTGGAAATGGTGCTGATAAATGTGAAGAGGTGATGAAGCATCCCAATACTCATTTTATCAAGGGCTTCAATCCATCCGCTTCACACATGATTAAACCGGTTCTGAAGCGATTTAAAGAACAACAATTTGAGGATGTGGCATATTTTGAGCCTTTCTATCTGAAAGATTTCGTAGCCACCACACCTAAAAAGAAAGTGTTATAACTTCCTACAGCGGGAAAGCATTATATTAATATATTTACACATAAAATTAGTGAGATGGCATCAACAGCAGATTTTAGAAATGGATTGTGTCTTGAGTATAATAACGACCTCTATACCATCGTACGGTTTCAACATGTGAAACCTGGTAAAGGCCCGGCCTTTGTAAGGACGAAAATGAAAAGCCTGACTTCGGGAAAAGTCATAGAGAACACATTCTCGTCAGGCGTAAAGGTAACTACAGCCAGGGTGGAAAGACGCCCCTATCAATACCTCTACACCGATGATCTGGGTCTTAATTTCATGCACCTTGAAACATTTGAACAGATATCCATACAGATCGAAATGATTGAGAATGCGGATTTGATGAAAGAGGGTCAATCAGTGGAAATTGTGGTGCATGCCGATACAGAAACCCCACTTACCGTTGACCTGCCTGCATTTGTTGAACTTCAGATTACCTATACGGAACCTGGTGAAAAGGGGAACACTGCATCGACCTCGGCGCAGAAACCAGCTGAACTTGAGACTGGAGCCAAGATCATGGTGCCTCTGTTTATCAATACCGATGAGGTAATCAAAGTAGATACACGCGACCGTTCGTACTCAGAGAGAGTCAAAAAATAGTAAGCAGGACCTATAGATATGGGCAAATTTTCTGAAAACAGGCTGAAACTATCCACATTTAAATTAAATGCATTGTTGGATATAACCCTGGCCATCAATGACAATGTATCGACCACTGAGCTGATACGCAGGTTTGAAAAAATGCTCACCGATGACCTGGATATTGGAAAGGTCATCGTATTGAAGTTCTCAGATAAATGGGAGTGCCTTCTGAACTCTGGTTTTGGCAACAAGTTTTTCCAAAAAATAGACATGCAAAGGGATCTTCTTATCTATGATGAGATCTCCTTTATTACTTCCGAACCCCAGCACTTTCCAGAGCTGGTGGATATTGTGATTCCGGTTCACCATAAAGACAATGCCATTGCTTATGTTTTAATAGGTGACATCGAAGAAGAGGGAGAAGGCGTAAGTCCGATCATAAAGCACCTTCGGTTTATCCAGACCCTATCAAACATCATCACCGTTGCCATTGAAAATAAGAGGCTGTTCCAGGAATCACTTCGGCAAGAGGCATTAAAAAGAGAGATGGAGCTGGCCAGTAAGATGCAGAACATGTTGATCCCTGCCAAGGAGAGGCTTCCTCACAATGAGTTTATCAACATGAAAGCATTCTATCACCCTCATTTCGAAGTGGGTGGTGACTATTACGATGTGATTCAGTTAAGTAAGGACGAGGTTGGATTCTGTATTGCAGATGTATCTGGGAAAGGTATTTCAGCAGCCATCCTGATGTCTAATTTCCAGGCAAACCTAAGGGCGCTGTTTTCTGCAGACCAGGGACTCACAGATACACTTAAGCGACTCAACGAAAGGGTAATGAACAGTGCCAAAGGGGAGAAATTTATTACCCTTTTTATTGCCAGATATCACTTTAAAACCCGGGAACTCACCTATGTCAATGCTGGGCACAATCCCCCCCTCTTGTATACCATTAATACGGGTGAACTGACCACACTGGGAAGTGGTTGTGTGGGTATGGGAATGCTGGATGAACTGCCCTTTGTGAATGAAGCAATTGTAAAGATGGACAATCCTGCCAAGCTATTCTGCTATACCGACGGGCTGGTAGAGGTGATCCAGGACTCAGGCATTGAGTTTGGAACCGAGAATCTTGAAAAAGAGCTTACCAATTCCAAATCACTGGAGGATAACATTCAGACTATCATTATTAACCAGAAGATTTTGGAAGGATCTGCTGCAATCTTTGATGATATCTCAATCATCGGTGCAGAATTTCCCGGTACAACACAGGTGTAGTTAAGCTGTTAATTTCTCTTCAGAATTCTTTTCAGGGGTATCCTTGTGGTAGATATCCATGGCAACAAGCATTGCCGTGTATCCCCAAAACAGTACAGATATCTTATCAGTATCCAGGAAATTATTCAGCAATCCATGAAAATAGTAGGAGGTAAGCCCTATAAGCACAGCGATGGAGAATATCTTGATGCTTCGCTTTTGGGAAGTATAGTAGACCCTAATTCCTGTAACTAAAGTGGATCCAATCACAAGAAGAATACTGACCAATCCAAGAATACCAGCTTCCGCTAGTGGTCCAAAATATTCACTATGGGCAGTCCCCATGGTCCCAAAGTCGGTACTGATCCGGGTTTTCTCATAAGAGCGTTGAAAACGGCCATACTCAAACTGATAGGTTCCAGGGCCAAATCCAAATAAAGGTTTATCCTTCCACATCCTGATGGCGCAGCTCCAGCGATTGATTCGCTCCAGGTTGGATTGGTCGGTGGAGATATTAGACATGGATTGAACATGTTCAGATAATTCTCCAGAGGATTCCACCCTGTTTCTTTCCATCTCCACCATGATCTGATTTCTAACGGAAAAGAAAAAACCCACCACAATGAGGGCTGCAACAAGCACAATTTCTAATCTGATCTTTAACTTTAATATGGCCCAGACACCCACAGATGCCAGGATACTGATCCAGGTAGCCCGGGTGTATGAGACCACTGCGGCAAAGACAATCAGTAATATAAGCAGTAACATCAGGAACCGCATATTCACATCTGCTCTTTTGATCAGAAGAAAGAAACCTACCAAAACAGGAATTACAAAACCAAGGGTGGCACCGTAGGAAGTGTGATCCTTGTAGAATGGCTTGGATACGCTGTGCGCCATGACCTGGTTATTCAAACCATACTGTGCATGGTTGATCAATGTAAAAAGGACCACTCCGGTAAATGCAATGATAAACAGCCAGGCATACCGGTGCATGTTCTTCTCTTTTCTAAAAATCTGTGTACCCAACAGGTAGAAGCCCACAATAAACCACAGCCTGGTAATCAAGAATTTAAAAGAAACCATGGGATCGGTGCTGGTAAGGCTCACAATAAACAACCAGCCCAGGTGGAAGAGAATCGCCAGAGTAACCGGATGTTTTAAAATCCTGAGATCGATCCGTTCTCCCATCAGATACTTCAGCATATAGAGCAAAAGCAAACCCGCCAGAAGAGGTTCCGTGGGAAGATACATGTCTATGGTCAGCCCCTCCACCAGAGCGCTCAGGGGAACTGAGAGAGGTACAAAAAAAACGATTACCAACAGATACTTATCCACAGCCACAAGGGCCAGGATAACCAAAAGCAGAAAGGCAGGAAGCAGGGGAACATAAAATATCTCCATCCATAGCATCAGCGTATTTAATGCAACGAACGAGAGAAGGGCTCCCCAAAGAAGAGCACTCGGGTACTTTTCCTGAATTCTGGCGATCATTCTTCTTTCTGTATTGCTATTTTAGCCTTCACATTATCAATAAGTATCAGTACTATCAATGCAAATAACAGGGACGCAAAAGTGGAGGTAATGACGATCAGAGATTTATTGGGGTACACTTTCTTTTCCGGGGCAATGGCCTTCTCAACAATAAATTTATGAGCCATTACCTGCTCTGCTTCCATTCGGGCCTCTCTGAACCTTTGGCCAAGTCCAACTTCAATTCCTGCGGCATTCCTAACCTGATCTGTCATCATTTGATACCTGGCCCAATTTTCAGTAATGGCCAGTACCAATCCTTCTGTGCTATTTCCATTTTTATTAATTTCCTTCGCTAAATCAGAAAATACTCCATTAAGTGAATCCCTGATGAACGCAACCTCTAATTCCGCCAGCTTATATTGCTCTTGTACCAGATGTAGTGCCTGCAACATCCGCTCTCTTTTCATATCATTGAATACAGTATCCACCAAATTTGAGATATCATTTGCAATATTAGCTGCCATTAGCGGATCACTGTCCCTCACTGAAATTTCAACCGCCATATACTCGGTCAGCCTGAAATTGATGTTTGATTTATATTGATTTTGTAACTCAGTGCGTGGATACTTTCCATTTGGATCGATCTCATAGTGTTCCATCAGGTTATACTTTTCACAAATTCTTGAACGTAAGGGCTCAGAATTCAGGGCCTGAAGCAGTTGTTCTGCCTGCTCCTCTTCTCCGAAATCATGAACATTTGGATGTCCTGAAAATGCCTGTACCAACAACTCCTTGGATACGGAAGTATTCGATGCTGGAAACATAACCACTGAAGCTTCGAACATTGGTGTGATCATCATGGAAATGACTATTGCACCTATGGCAGTAAGAAAGCTCACCCCCAGCAGGACCACCCGCTTTTTCCACATA
>PVMK01153227.1_pt1 | contig 19798 bp, 19 predicted proteins | sample 1853481 | NCBI WGS metagenome assembly PVMK01 (sample SAMN08533507, study PRJNA380276) | Marine sediment metagenome, whole genome shotgun sequencing project. | reverse complement strand
GGACGGTCACGCCATGGCGTCGGCATCGGACGTGATTATTACCTGTCTGCCCTCACCGGCGGTATCCGCTCAGGTGATGGAAGGGCCGGGTGGTGTGCTCGAGGGCTTGTCGGAGGGCAAGATCTGGTTGGAGATGAGTTCCACCGACGCCGATGAAATTCGCCGCCTGGGTGCTCTGGTGAAAGAGAAAGGCGCCATACCCATGGACTGCCCGGTATCCGGTGGTTGCCATCGCGCGGCGACCGGCAACATCGCCATCTTCGCCGGCGGCGAACGGGCCGCATTCGAGAAGGTGTTTCCCTTGTTGTCCGCCATCGGCGCGAACATTCTGCATACCGGCCCATTGGGTACCGCGTCCATCATGAAAGTGACGACCAACTACCTGGCCGGGGTACAGCTTGTAGCGACTGGTGAAGCTTTCATGGTCGCAAAAAAATCCGGAATCGATTTGGCGGTCGCCTACGAGGCCATTCGCATTTCATCGGGCAATTCCTTTGTTCATGAAACCGAAGGGCAGGTGATTCTCAATGGCAGCTACAACATCAATTTCACCATGGACCACGAAGTAAAGGACCTGGTCTTGTTCGACGAATTGGCAAACAAGCATGATGTTCCCCTGGAACTGTCGCCGCTGTGCGTCGCCATCATGCGCGATGGGCTGAAACGTTACGGCCCCAGAGCATGGTCGTCGATGGTGGTCAAACGTCTGGAAGATGATTGCGGCGACGATCTTCGCGCCGAGGGTTTTCCCGAAACCCTTACCGACACGGAGGATGAAGTCGAAGGCGTGGAGGTTCAGGTCAGAGGGAGGGTCGGCGATTCGTGACGGGTCGAGCGGTGGCACGCGTTAAAGACGCTCTTGTCCCGTTTCCATAGGTCGATAGTGAATCGCCAGCCAGACAGTTGCCTCCACGTGTTTAAGGTGCCGGGGCCGATATGTTCGCGCCCATTCCCAAATCCTGGATAAAGTTATTGGGCCCGGCACCTATTCCTCCGGTGCCGGTGTTGACCCAATTGACCCAAGTCAGTCGATTAGGTCAACTCCGACATGAGATCCTTGCAGGCCTATTTGATCGGATCCAGAAGGTGCGTTTTCTGTCTTCTGTCGATTAAATCCAACGCCATATCGAGCGCGGCGTCGCAGCCTTTTTCTTTCTTCGCTTGTTGCCACATCGGCTCGTACGTGCCCGCGCCGCTTGCGCCCGTACTGAGGCGAATTCGCCACTTATCCCTTTCGCGTACCAGATCGATCTCCTGATGTTCGCCATCATAGATGGGATCGGCGACCCGGGCGGTCGCTGTATTGTTCGTTAGGCCGGTAATTTGGAAGTCGCGCGGAACATCTTTCATGTACGGCTGGTCGACAATTCCGAGACCGGCCAGGGTCGGGGCATCGATCTCCGCCAGGAATTGGCGATATTTCGCTCGAATGACCAGAATCCTGCCCACCTCGGACAAACTCATTCTGCAAAGCGATTTTCTGTCCGCGTGCAGCGCGTGCTGCCTCATCCGCTCGATTGGTTCCAGCGATTCTCGAGCAATCAAGCTCCCGGCCAGGTTTGGGTTGCCACTCGCACGCGCGTCCAGATACTGATTGATCGTTTTTCGAACCTCATCTTCGTTCGAGGCCGAGGCGGAAGCGCCGAGAAAAACCAGAATCAGCAGGGAAATTGCTCGGTTCATTGAAAGGCCCATCGGACGCAACACTAAAGAAACTATCGACTCCCGACACCTTGTTCCGTAGGTCGGTAGTGAATTGCCAGCCAGATAGTTGGTTCCATCGGGGTCGTCCAGGCTACCCTGTGGCGGGTGTGGGCGGCCAGTTTGACGTAGTCGCCGGGACTGAGGTCGATGGGCACGGGTGTCCCCTCTATCTCGAGTTTCGCATGACCGCGAAGTACCAGCACCCACTCGTCATGATCCTGGTCGTACCAGAATTCTTCCGGTGAGCTTTGGCCGAATGAGACGATGCGCTCCACCCGGCCCTGGCCCAGATTCACGAGGGTGTCGAAGTGCTCGATCCCACGATTGTCGGGAAGGCGATGGAAGATGTTTCCCCGGTCCAGTCGAGTCTCGTCCATAGTAGAAAGTACTCGGCGTCAGACTCTATTCAAAGGCTGCACGGGCTATGACTCCCTGACCCGGGACACCGCTTTTGACCATCCCGCAACCAACCGCTCCCGCTCACTCGCCTTCATGGTCGGTTCGAAGCTGCGATCCATTCGCCAGTTGGCGGTGACGTCATCCAGGGACTCGTACACACCCGCCTGGACGCCGGCCAGATAGGCGGCGCCCAGGGCGGTGGTCTCGGTCACCAGCGGGCGCTCCACCCGCAGGTCGACGATGTCAGCCAGGAACTGCATCAGCCAGTCGTTGGCAACCATGCCGCCGTCTACCCGCAATGCTGTGAGATTTGTAGCGCCGTCGTTGACGATAGCCTGGAGCAGATCCCGAGTCTGGTAGCAAACCGATTCCACCGTCGCCCTGACGATCTCGGCCACGCCCGTGTCGCGGGTGATGCCGAACAGCCCGCCCCGTGCGTGGGCGTCCCAGTAGGGCGCGCCCAGGCCGGTGAAGGCAGGTACCAGATACACGCCACGATTGTCCTCGAGGCTGCCGGCCAGCGCTTCGGTCTCGGAAGCCGACTGGATGAGACCGAGCCCGTCCCGCAACCACTGCACGGCGGCGCCGGCGATGAAGATCGATCCTTCTATGGCGTAGGTCACCTTGCCGTCCAGCCGGTAACACACGGTGGTCAGCAGGCGGTTTCTGGAACGCACGGCCTGGTCGCCGGTGTTGACCAGCACGAAGCAACCGGTGCCGTAGGTGCTCTTGATCATGCCGGGAGAAAAGCACGCCTGACCCACCGCCGCCGCCTGCTGGTCGCCGGCGATGCCGGTCACCGGTATAGGCCGGCCCAGCAGCTCGGCCTGAGTTTCGCCGAAGTGCGCGGCACAATCCCGTACCTCGGGTAGGATGGCGCGGGGCACGCGGAAGAGATCCAGAAGCTCCTGGTCCCAGAACTGAGAATGGATGTCGAACAGCATCGTTCGCGATGCGTTGGTGGCGTCGGTTGCGTGCGCCTGTCCGCCGGTCAGGCGCCACAGCAGGAAGCAGTCCACCGTGCCGAAGGCCAGGTCGCCGCGCTCGGCCCTGGCGCGTGCGCCGTCGACGTTGTCGAGAATCCAGGCGATCTTGGTTGCGGAGAAATACGGATCCAGGAGCAGTCCCGTCTTGCGGCTAACCAGATCCTCGTGACCGTCCGCCCGCAATGCGTCGCAGTGCTCGGCGGTGCGCCGGTCCTGCCAGACGATGGCGCGATACACCGGTTTGCCGGTGCCCCGGTCCCAGACGATGGTGGTTTCGCGCTGGTTGGTGATTCCGATGGCGGCGATTGACTTCCCGTCGACCGCTGCCATGGCGCGCCGGCACACATCCAGAGTCGTGGACCAGATTTCCTCCGGGTCGTGCTCCACCCAACCGTCGTTGGGATAGTGCTGGGCGAACTCCGTTTGCGCCATTGCATGGGCTTTGCCCGTGGCATCGAAGACCATGGCGCGGCTGCTGGTGGTGCCCTGGTCGATAGCAAGAATTTTGGCCGCGCCGCTCATGAGGGTCTCTTGTACTGAGCCGCGCCGAAGAGATTCTCCCGCGCCTCGGCGGATATGGGGCCAGTGCGTTGATGTTCGGCGAGTACCGCCACACCGCGTTGCACCGCCGGGCGTGCGTCGATGGCGTCGAACCAGCGTTTCAGATTGGGAAAGTCGTCGTGGCTCTGGCCCTGTCGCTCGGGTCGGCGAAGCCAGGGGAAGCAGGCGATGTCGGCGATGGAATACGCGTCTGCGAGATACTCACTCTCTGCGAGCCGGTGATCCATTACCGCGTACAGGCGCGCCGCTTCGTTGGTATAGCGTTCGACGGCATAAGGGATCCGTTCCGGGGCGTACACGCGGAAGTGATGGGTCTGGCCGAGCATCGGACCGATACCGCCCATTTGAAACATCAGCCATTGAATGACCCGGTAGCGGCCCGCCATGTCTTTCGGCAGGAGCTGTCCGGTCTTGTCCGCCAGATACATGAGTATTGCACCGGATTCGAACAGCGAGTAGCTCTCGCCGTTCGGTCCATCGTGGTCGACCATGGCCGGCATCTTGTTGTTGGGACTGATGGCCAGGAAGTCCGGCTCGAATTGCGAGCCCTGGTTGATGTCCACGGGTATCACGCGGTACTCGAGGCCGACTTCCTCGAGCATGATGTGCACTTTGTGGCCGTTGGGTGTCGGCCAGGTGTAGAGATCGATCATGGACGGTCGCCTGACTGCTGAACAAAAAATGAAACACGCATTCTACGGCAGATAGTTCGCCTGCCACAGGTACCAGGCGGCCACCGAACGGTAAGGGCGCCAGCGTTCGCCGTAACGTAGCAGCTTGTTCGGCTCCGGCAGCTCGGCAGCCCCGTGGGACAGCTGGAAACCTTTGCGCACACCGAGATCCGTGACGGGTAAAATGTCCGGGCGGCCGAGCTGAAAGATCAGCATCATCTCGGCGCTCCATCGACCGATACCCCGTATTCGAACGAGGCGCGCGATGATGGCGTCATCGTCCATGCGCTCCAGCTGCCGGCGGCTGGGCACCGTCCCGTCCAGCGCTTTGTCGGCGAGATCCCGGGCGGCGCGCTGTTTCGGCCGCGACATGCCCGCGGCGCGCAGCGCCTCATCGGACAGAGCTTGCATTCTGCGTGGGCCCGGCTTACCGCCGGGGAACAGGGCCGTGAGCCGGGCATGGATGCTGGCCGCCGCCTTGGTCGAGATCTGCTGATAGACGATGGCGTGCAGCAGCATCTCGAAGGGGCTCATGGCCTCCCGGGTCGGCATGGTGAAAGGTCCCACTCGCGCCATCAACCGGGCCAGCTTCTTGTCCGCCGCCGACAACCGTTCGATGGCGACCTGCGGATCGTACTTTAACGGGGTGGGCATAGGGGTGGAGTCGGCGGCGCTTCACCGAGCGCGCTTTCGTTCGATCTCGCGCTCGCGAAGGGCGATACGGCGGACTTTTCCCGTGGTGGTCATGGGCAGCGAATCGACGAACTCGATCTCACGGGGATACTCGTGGGCGGCGAGACGTTGCTTGACGTTCTGCTGGATGTTCTGCGCCAGGGCTTCGGACGGTGCTTGCCCTTCGGCGAGAATGATGAAGGCTTTGACGATCTCACCGCGCAACGGATCGGGGCTGCCGACTACGGCGGCCTGGGCCACGGCTTCGTGCTTGATGAGGCAGTCTTCGATCTCTCCCGGTCCGATACGGTGACCGGCGCTGGAAATGACGTCGTCCTTGCGCCCCACGAACCACAGATAGCCGTCCGCGTCCCGGTAGCCCAGATCGCCCGTGCCCCAATACGCGCCCATGAACTTCTCTCGGGTCGCTTTCTCCCGACCCCAGTAGCCCAGGAAGAAGACCGGGTCGTCGCGCCGGGCCGCGAGCTCACCCACTTCCCCATCGGCCATGGGCGTGCCCGACGGGTCCACGGGCTCGACGTTGTGCCCCGGGTAGGGCTTGCCCATGGAGCCCGGGCGCACCGCCATGACCTGCGTGCAGTTGCCCACCAGGTAGTTGAACTCCGTTTGCCCGAACATCTCGTTGACACCGACGCCGAGCTCGTCCCGGGCCCAGGCCACCACCTGCGTGCCCACCTGCTCGCCGGCGGACATGATGGAGCGAAGCTGCAGGCCGTGTTTCTGCTTGGGACTCTCCACCTGCATCAGCATCTTCATGGCGGTGGGCGGAATGAAGGCGTTGCGCACGCCGTAGCGGCCCATGAGCCGGCAGGCTTGCTCCGGATCGAATCGCCCGCCCACGTGACCGAGCACCGGCACACCGTAGTGCAGTGCCGGCAACAGTGCGTCCAGCAAGCCCCCGGTCCAGGCCCAGTCCGCCGGCGTCCACATGAGGTCCTGTTCCCGGGGGTAGAAATTCTGCGACAGCTCGAAGCCCGGCAGGTTGCCCAACAGGCACCGGTGGCCGTTGAGAGCACCCTTGGGCGGTCCGGTGGTGCCGGAGGTATAGATGAGCATGGCGGCCTCGTCGCTGCGGGTGCGCACGGGCTCGAAGCGTTCGCTCGCCGATGCCAGCAGCGCCGGGAATGACCGGCCGGCGGCGCCCGAATCGGAGTCGCACAGGATGATGGTTTCCAGCGCAGGCAGGCGCGGCCGGATATCGTTGAGCATGTCCATGTGGCTGGACATGCCGATAGCCACCTTGGTGCCGCTGTCGCTCAAGCGGTACTCCACGGCATCCGGCCCGAACAGGATCGAAAGGGGCAGCGCGACGGCGCCCAGCTTGTATACCGCAATGTGCGCGATGACGGTTTCTTCCCGTTGCGGCAGGATGATGGCGACGCGATCGCCCCGGGCGACACCGAGGCCGCGCAGGGCATTGGCGAAGCGGTCCGAGCGCTCCTTCAACTCACCGAAGGTGACGCTGTAGGAGCGGCCGTCGGCGTCGTCCAGTAACAGCGCCGGCTTGTGGAAACGATCCCTGTGCTTGTCGCACACGTCGACGCCGATGTTGTAGTGCTCGGGAATGCGCCAGCGAAAGTCCCGGCGCAACTGCTCGAAGCTGTGGTTCTCGTTTTCGAAAAGGCTCATGGCCGGGAGGTGACGTCCGGGTTAGCGCATCGCCTGCAATGGTATAGGATGCACGGTTTCGGGGCACTGTCGACGCCCCGTGGAGGAGCAATGGAGTCATTCCGCGCATATCGGATACACGAGCAAGACGGCGGGGTTCAGGGCCGTCTGGAGAATATCGATCTGGAATCCCTGTCGCCGGGGGAGGTGGTGGTCCGCGTCGTGTGGTCGGACGTGAATTACAAAGACGCCCTCGCCGGCACCGGCAAGGGCAGGATCTTGAAACGCTTCCCCCTGGTCGGCGGTATTGACGTGGCGGGCTATGTGCACTCTTCCGACGACCCGCGCTTCAGCGAAGGCGACGCGGTGCTGGTGGCGGGTTGTGGCATGAGCGAGGACCATGATGGTGGCTATGCGCAGTTCGCGCGGGTGCCCGCCGATTGGGTGGTGGCCCTGCCCGAAGGACTCAGCTTGCGCGAGTCCATGGCCATCGGCACCGCCGGATTCACCGCCGGCATCGCCATCGATCGCATGCAGCACAATGCTCAGCGCCCCGAGGGCGGTCCCATCCTCGTCAACGGTGCCACCGGTGGCGTGGGCGGCTATGCCATCGACATATTCGCCGGGCTCGGTTTCGAAGTAACCGCGTTCACCGGCAAGCACGACGCGGATGACTATTTGAAGGCCCTGGGTGCCACCGACATCTGCTATCGCGGTGAGGTGGAGATGGGTACGCGCCCGCTGGAAAAAGCGCTCTGGGGCGGGGCCGTGGACAGCGTCGGCGGGGACGAGCTGGGCTGGCTCACGCGCACCGTCAGGCCCTGCGGCAACATCGCCTCCATCGGACTCGCCGGCGGCATCACCCTCAATACCACGGTGATGCCGTTCATCCTGCGTGGTGTGAACCTGCTCGGCATCAACTCGGTGTATATCCCCACCGAGGTTCGGGATCGGGTCTGGCATCGGCTGGCAACGGATCTGCGGCCCCGGCACTTCGACCAAATCGTCACCCGCACCGTGGGCCTGGACGATTTGCCCGATGTCTTCGATGATTACGTGACCGGTAAAAATACCGGGCGAACCCTGGTGAGGATTTCTGAAGCGTAGGGCGCGAACCATGGAGCTACCGTTGATCCTGGAGCCCGAGCAGTTGGTGGGATCCCTGGCTGCGGAAAATTTGCTGGTGGTGGACCTGTGCAAAGCGGAGACGTCCGCGTCCACGCAGGTGCCGGGCGCGGTGCGTCTCGAGTACGCCAGCCTGATCGCGAGCCGCCACCCGGTGGGCGGGCTTCTCCCCGAGGCGTCGCAGCTGGGCAGCGTGTTGTCGGCCCTGGGACTCACCCCTGACCATCACGTGGTCGCCTACGACGACGAGGGTGGCGGCAAGGCCTCACGCCTGCTCTGGACCCTGGACATGCTGGGCCATGGCGGGGGGTCGCTGTTGAACGGCGGCATTCATGCCTGGGCCAACGAGAGTCACCCGCTGGCCCATGCGCCGGCTTCGGCCGCTCCCAGTGACTACCAGGTTGCTTTCAGCGGTGATGCCGCCGCCGACAAGGACTATATCCTCGCGCGCGTGGGCAGCTCCGACGTGGTCTTCCTGGACGCCCGCACACCGGAGGAGTACCGGGGCACCAATGTGCGCGCCCAGCGCGGCGGCCACATTCCGGGCGCCGTCAACTTCGATTGGGTGAATGCCATAGACCAGCAGCGCAACCTGCGCTTGAAGCCGGCTGAGGAGCTGCGTCCGTTACTGGAGAGCGCCGGCGTCACGCCCGACCGGGAAGTGATCGCTTACTGCCAGACGCACCACCGCTCGTCCCACACCTATGTGGTGCTGAAGTCTCTGGGGTACCCACGCATCAAGGGCTACCCGGGAGCATGGTCCGAGTGGGGAAACCTCCCGGACACTCCCATCGAAACTTGACCGGCTTCGGCGGCTAGCGTGCCGCCATTTTCGCGGCGTGTTCGCGCTCCACCAGCGCTTCGATGACCTTGATCACGTTCTCCCGGGATCCTGCCAGGCTCCCCGATACGCGGTACTTGCCATTGACGATGACCGTTGGCGTTCCGCGTACACCGTAACGCTGCTGCATGACCTGGGATTTGCGCAACAACGTCTCGACGGCGAAGGAATCGTAGGTTTTGTCGAAATCGTCGTTGCTGACGCCGTACTTTTCAAAGAACTTTCTGAGCTCTTCTTTGCTGTCCAGTGCTTGCTTACGCAGGTGAATGGCCTCGAACAGCGGGCGATGGATTTTTTCTTCGACGCCGAGCAACTCTGCGATGTAAAAGGCACGCGCGTGAGCCACCCAGCTGTCACGGAAGATGGCCGGCATGCGCCGAAGGGCGACATAGTCCGGCTTGCTTTCGTCGTACTGCTCCATATTGGGAAGGAAGCTGAAGCAGTGAGGGCAGCCGTACCAGAATACTTCCAGGACCTCGATCTTGTCCGGTGTGTCGGTGGGTTGCGGCGGCGTTATCAGATCGTACTTGCCGGTGGGATCGATTCCGGCCCCCTGGGCTGTCATGGCGGGTAGCATCGCTACCGACAGCAGCAACGCCAGGGGCGCGAAAATAGATGAAATTCGGTTCATACCTGGACTCTCCACAAGTTCAGCGGCCTGTTGCCGATGGGGGGCAAATCGAGTATCGGATTCACAGCCGGTAAAGCGTTAGTTACCGCCGTGGCAGGGAAAGTTCCGAGCGTCAGTGCAAGCCTGCCACGTACTCGGAGACAGCACGCACTTCTTCGTCGGACAGCCGGCGGGTGACGCCCCGCATGATGGCGTTTCGATCATTGCTGCGTGCGCCATCGCGAAACGCGGTCAGCTGCTTGGCCGTGTAGTTGGCCCGCTGCCCGGACAAGGCCGGCACGCCCGCCATGGGATCGCCGGCTCCGTTCGGTCCGTGACAGGCGATGCAGGCCGGAACACCGGAATCCTGATTGCCTCCCCGGTAGATGCGTTCGCCCAGTGCCCGATGCTGCTCGCTGACGAAGCCGCCGGCCGGGGTGAGGGTGGCGAAATAGGCGCCGAGATTCGCCATGTCCTCAGCACTCAGCGCCGTGACCTGGCCCGCCATGACCGGGTCCGCACGTTGCTCGCCGGACTTGAAGTCTCCCAGCTGCTTGCTGATATACACGGCGTGCTGGCCGGCCAGATTCGGCCAATCCGGATTCGTGCTGTTGCCGTCCGCCCCGTGGCAGGCGGCACAGGCCTGGGCTTTGGCCTTGCCGGCTTGCGCGTCTCCTGCCGCCGCCGCCATCTGCATGCCCGCCATAATCGTCAGCAGAGCAACGAGTGTGTAGGTCTTCATGGGCGTGAATTCTTTACTTGGGCTTTTGTGATGCGTAATACGCAGCCAGGTTTTGCATGTCCTGGTCACTCAGGGGCGCCGCCATGGGCGCCATCATCGGGTCCTTGCGCGCTCCGGACTTGAAAGCTTTGAGCTGCTTGACCATGTAGGCCTCCTTCTGGCCGGCGAGATTCGGCCATATGGCATTGGCGCTGGTGCCGGTGGCGCCGTGGCAGGCCGCGCACACGGCGGATTTCGACTTGCCGGCGGCGGCGTCTCCGGCGGCATTGGCCCCGACGGACAGTACCAAGCTCGCGCCGGCGAATGCGGCGAGTAACAAATGTCTCACTGGATGGCTCTCCTTCGACAGGTTGTCGTTGTGGAATCCGGCGCTGCCTTTTCCGACCCGGGCCAGGTTTCCTCGGAATTTAACGGGGCTATATAACAGGAGTCTCCGAGAAGGGTCAACAAGGTCCGGGCCAATCCTGGTCTGGAGGACCATCGGCAGCCGGCATGACATGGGGTAATCTTCACCACCATGCAGGGCGCTTATCGACAGGCACAATTCTTGAAAGGCGTCGCGCGCCTGTCCGGGCTGCCGGCTGATTCGGGCCTGGAGGTGGCGTTCGCCGGTCGCTCCAATGCCGGTAAGTCCAGTGTCATCAATGCCCTCACCGGGCGCGCGGCGTTGGCGCGTATCAGCAAGACACCCGGCCGCACCCAGCAGATCAACTTTTTCGTGCTCGACGACGACCAGCATCGGCTGGTGGATCTACCCGGTTACGGCTATGCCAAGGTACCGTTGGCGGTGAAGCGCCAGTGGTCCAACCTGGTGGAGGGATATCTGAACGCGCGCCGCTCTCTCCAGGGGGTGGTGCTGCTGATGGACGCGCGCCGGCCATTCACCGACGCCGACTCGCGGCTGCTGGAGTGGTGCGTCCATGCCGGGCTCGCCACCCACGTGCTGCTGAACAAGGCGGACAAGTTGAGCCGCGGCGCGGGCGCAAAGGTGCTGATCGACGCAGTCAAGCGGCTTGCCCCATTGGGCGACGAGCACCGGGTACAGCTGTTCTCCGCCACCCGCAAAACCGGCATCGATGAGCTGGGTGCGCGCCTGGATGCCTGGCTGGCCTACTCGGACTGAAAGCCCGGGCAAAAAAAAGCCCCGGCTCCTTGTTCGGGGGGGAAGGGAATTAGCCGGGGCGAAATCTCCCGGCCGGGGAAGCCGGGAACAGATCCCGCTCAGGGAGGGAGAGCGGGGAGCCGTACGCGCGCCGGTCGCAGGACCGGTTTCGCTAGACGAATGCGCGCAGTGCTCTGTTAATTGAGAGTCCCGTGACGGGGAAAAGTTCCTGCTTTCGGGGCCTCGCCATGCAATTCATACACAGGCTGCGGGGTGCCATTGGCCTGAACCGGGCCGGTTGCGCCGGGCGGCCCCATGGGGCGCAGCCGATTATCCCTAACTTATTGAATAATAAGGACAAGGCGTCTGCTGGCTAAAAAATCACCGATCTGTATAACTGTCTGAAATGACGGCGATTTGCGCCACTTGGGGAGGATTCATCCACAAGGTTATCCACAGATTCCATGGGTAACGTTACAGAACGGTAACCGCCGGGAAATTGACGAGTTCCGGTCTCAGTCCAGAAGTGTCAAAGCCGCCGGGTGCCGCACCGTGATGCGCAACTCGCCGCGCCGCTTGTGTATCCAGCCGCGCACTTCCACTTGCCGCCCTGCCAGCTGCCGCGGGTCCAGATGGGCGAAGTACACCAGATCGTCCTTGGGAATGCGCACGGCCATGTGGCGGGACAGATTGAGCCACAGGTTCCCGCGGCTCTCGCCAACCCGCTGCACGCGGCCTGTGACCAGGTGAAAACCCCGGGCGGTGTCCGCCAGGGTCGCTGCGGGGACCGGCTGATACGCCGCCAGCCCCCAGATGCCCAGCCGTCGTTCCCGGGCCAACGCTTCCACCGCCCCATAACAGCCCATGGACCATTCGTTCGGTGGTACCACCAGAGTGGTGGCCAGGCCGGCGCCCAGTAGCCGCGCCTGCAGGTTGTCGCCGCCGTCCCTGAAGACATGGGCGAGCAGCCGGCCGTAACGGTCGAAGCGCTCCTTGTCCAGGCGCAGGCGCAGGCGCGTGCCGGCCCCGGCAAGGCGTCCCAGGAGCGCCTCCGCCTCCCGGGCAAGAGGCTCGTCGGGCTCTCCGTCGCGGCCGATTTCCGGTGTGTTAATCCCCAGCAGCCGGACCCTTCGCCCATCGGTGAGCGCCAGGGTGTCGCCGTCGAAAACCTTCGCGCTGACCACGCGCAGGTCGCTGCGATCCGCTGGACAGGTCGGCCCGTCGCCAAGGGCGGCGACAGGCGACAGCAGTACGGCACAGAGAAGCGCGGCCCAGGTTGGAGGCCAGCGCCGGAAAGTCGCCTGCTGGTTCATGGGCTGGTAGCTGACCGGTGCGCGCTTTCTACGCGCCCCGGGCGCCGGCCCGGGGCCTAGCCCATGCCGTACTTACGACGGAATTTGTCCACGCGCCCGGCAGTATCGAGGATTTTCTGCTTGCCGGTGTAGAACGGGTGGCACTGGGAGCAAACCTCCAGATGAAGGTCGTCCCCGAGCGTCGACTGCGTCTTGAAGGTGTTGCCGCAGCTGCAGGTGACGGTGATCTCGCCGTAAGCCGGATGGATCTCCGCTTTCATGTCGTTGCCTCTCAGTGACCGCCGATGGTGGTTGCTCGTGTAAAGAAACCCTGCCACCGGGAAAAGGCGCGTAGCTTAGCTCAGGGAGCGCATTGGTGCCAAGCCCGTCGGCGGAATTGTCAGTCCCGGTGGCCGCCGTCGATGCCGAGTTCGGCCCACATGGCGTCCACCCGTTGGCGCACCTCGCTGCTCATGGAGATGGGCTGGCCCCAACGGCGGTCAGTCTCCCCGGGGAGCTTGTTGGTGGCGTCGAAGCCGATCTTGGAGCCGAGCCCTGCTACCGGCGAAGCGAAATCCAGGTAGTCGATGGGGGTGTTCTCGATGATGGTGATATCCCGGGCCGGGTCCATGCGCGTGGTCATGGCCCACACCACATCCTTCCAGTCGCGCACGTTCACGTCCTGGTCGGTGACGATGACGAACTTGGTATACATGAACTGGCGAAGAAAGGACCATACGCCCATCATCACGCGCTTGGCATGGCCGGGGTATTGCTTTTTCATGCTCACCACCGCCATGCGGTACGAGCAGCCTTCCGGGGGAAGATAAAAATCGATGATCTCCGGAAACTGCTTCTGTAGAAGCGGCACGAACACCTCGTTCAAGGCGACGCCCAACACCGCCGGCTCGTCCGGCGGCCGGCCCGTGTAGGTGCTGTGGTAGATGGGATCCCGGCGATGGGTGATGCGTTCGATGGTCATCACCGGAAACTGCTCGACCTCGTTGTAGTAGCCCGTGTGATCGCCGAACGGCCCCTCGGCGGCCTCGTCGCCGGGTTCGATGTGGCCCTCCAGGATGTACTCGGCGCTGGCGGGAACCGGTAAATCGTTACTCAGGCTGCTCACGAGTTCCGTGCGCGAGCCGCGCAGAAGCCCCGCGAAAGCGAACTCCGAGAGTGAATCCGGCACCGGCGTCACCGCCGCCAGGATGGTCGCGGGGTCGGCGCCCAGAGCCACCGAAACGGGAAAGCGCTCACCCGGATGCGCCTGGCACCAGTCCTTGAAATCCAATGCACCGCCGCGATGGGCGAGCCAGCGCATGATCACGCGGTTGCGGCCGATGACCTGCTGGCGGTATATGCCGAGGTTGACGCGCTCCTTGTCGGGCCCTTTGGTCACCACCAGCGGCCAGGTGATCAGTGGGCCCGCGTCCCCGGGCCAGCAGGTTTGGATCGGCAGGCGCGATAAATCCACTTCATCCGCGTCTATGACGACCTGCTGGCAGGGGGCGTTGCGCACGCGCTTCGGTGCCATGTCCATGACTTTCTTGTAGATGGGAAGTGCGCGCCACGCGTCTTTCATGCCCCGGGGTGGATCCGGCTCCTTCAAATAGGCGAGCAGCTTCCCCACCTCGCGCAGCGCCGCGACGGATTCCTCGCCCATGCCCAACGCCACCCGTTGCGGTGTGCCGAAAAGATTAGCCAGCACCGGCACCGTGTGGCCGGTGGGGTTTTCGAACAGCAACGCCGGGCCGCCGTTGCGCAAGGTGCGGTCGCAGATCTCCGTCATCTCCAGATGCGGGTCGACGGCAACCGAGACGCGCGTGAGCTCGCCGCGCGCCTCGAGCAAGGCGATGAACTCTCTCAGGTCCCGATATTTCATGGGGCCTGCCCCGGGGTTGGTAGGCTGCGCGTGCTCAAAGGGAAAACTCCGCCCATACGGGTGTGTGATCGGAAGGCCGATCGTGCTTGCGCGGATCCGTGTCGATGGTGGAGCCGGTGCACTGCTCGGCAAGCGCTCGGTTGGCGAGAATCAGATCGATGCGCAGGCCGCGATTGCGGCGAAAGCCGGCGGCACGATAGTCCCACCAGCTGAAACTCTTCTCGGGCTGCTCGAATTGCCGGAATACATCCACCAGGCCCGCTTCGAGCAACCCGTTCAACGCCTGGCGCTCTTGCGTGCTGCACAGAATTCTCTCGTGCCACAGTTGCGGATCGTGTACGTCCCGATCCTGCGGGGCGATGTTGAAATCACCGAGCACCACCAGGTAGCGGTGTTTGGCGAGCTCCGAGTGCAGAAAGCTACGCACCTGCTTCAGCCAGTGCAGCTTGTATTCGAACTTTTCCGAGCCCACCTCCTGGCCGTTGACCACGTACAGATTGACGACGCGCACACCCGCCACGCTCACCGCCAGAATGCGTCGCTGGGGATCGTCCAGCGACGGGATATCGGTGAGCGGCTCGGTGGCCGGCGCCTTCGACAGCACCGCGACACCGTTGTAGGTCTTCTGACCGGAGTAGCTTGCCCGGTAACCGGCCGCTTCGATCTCCGCCAGGGGAAATTTGTCGTCCGGGGTTTTGGTTTCCTGCAGGGCGAGGACGTCGGGCTGCTCTTTCTCCATCCAGTCGAGCACCTGCTGCAAGCGCACCTTCAGAGAATTGACGTTCCAGGTGGCGATTTTCATTGGTGGGGGCCGGGTAGGGATCGGACCATGGGCTCAAACGCGGAAACCGCCGTGACGTCTTCGTGAGTCCCAGTCCACCGCGTATCCGCCGGCGGCGAAGGCAAGCAACAGGATCGAGCCGAACAACAACCACTGCCACGGCGTCCAGGTACGTGCCTCGTTGCTCACCGGTCCGTGCCAGATGCTTTCCCCCATTTTCTCTTTTCCCGCCGCCGCCATTTCCGTCAGCGCCCGTCCCGTAACACCGGCCTCGGCTGCCAATTCCGCGGATGCAATCTGCATCGCCTGCAAGTCGGCGATGCGGACCTCGAGCTGTTGGTTTGCATTCGCCAGATTCTCGAGCTCGCGCTCGGCGTCTTTGAGACTGGCGGCGTTTTCATTGGCTGCCAGGGACACCGACTTGGTGATGCCCGGGGAGTTGCGCGCCGCGGTGGCCGCGTCGCGCTGCAATGCGCTCACCCGTTGACGAAGCACTTCCACCTCCCCGCGTGCAGCGCGAAGCGATAGCAGCGCATCCTGCAGCTTGGCGTCGCGCTCCTCGAGCAGGGTGACACTGGGCTTGTCGCTGACGACGTAGCGCGTATCCACCCAGCCCCTGATGCCGTCCGGGGTGCTGACTTTCACGAACTCGCCATTTCTGTCGATGACTGTGAGTGGCATGCCCGAGGGAATCACCGCGACGATGGCGCTATCGATGTTGGTGTTGTCATGCACGCCTATTTCGAAGCGATCGGCGACATATACGGTTTCCGCGCCCGCCGGAGCGATCAGGAGCAGGAGCCACAGAAAGGGTGCCAGCGACCACGGCCGGCTCAGTTCTCTCATGGGGTGACCTCTTCGGTATTGCCCTCGGAAACGCTTTCGGTACCACCTTCGAAAACGCCGCTGTGGCGCAACAGGGCCTCGATGCTTGGCTCCCTGCCGCGAAAATCCACGAACAATGCCATGGCGTCACGGGAGCCGCCTTTCTCCAGTATGCAGTGCAGGAACTCCTCGCCGATGGTGCGATTGAAAATTCCGTTCTCCTCGAACTTGGAGAAGGCGTCGCTGGACAGGACCTCCGCCCACTTGTAGCTGTAGTAACCCGCCGCGTAGCCGCCGCCGAAGATATGCGAGAAGGCGTGGGCAAAGCGATTGAATTTCGGCGGCAGCAACACCGCTACCTGCGCGCGCACTGCGTCCAGTAACGCGTTCACGTTGGCGCCGCGCTGCGGGTCGTACTCCAGGTGAAGACGAAAATCGAACAGCGAAAATTCGATCTGACGCAGCATCTGCATCCCGGATTGAAAGGTCCTCGCGTCTTTCATGCGGGCGACGAGTTCGGCGGAAATCGATTCTCCGGTCTCCACGTGTCCTGAAATCACGTCCAGTGCCTGTGCTTCCCAGCACCAGTTCTCCAGAAACTGGCTCGGCAGCTCCACCGCATCCCAGGCGACGCCGTTGATGCCCGAGATGCTCGGATAGTCGACCCGGGTGAGTAAATGGTGCAGACCGTGACCGAACTCGTGGAACAGCGTCGTCACCTCGTCGTGGGTCAACTGCGACGGCTGGCCGCCCACCGGCGGCGTAAAATTACACGTGAGGTACGCCACCGGCGTTTGCACACCGGCGGAGGTTCGCATGCGCACGCGGCATTCGTCCATCCACGCGCCGCCGCGCTTGTGGGGCCGTGCGTAGAGATCCAGGTAGAACCGTCCACGCAGCTCGCCGTGCGCGTCGCGGATCTGAAAGAACAGCACGTCCGGGTGCCAGGTATCGATTCCCTCTACGGGCTCGATGTCCAGTCCGTAGAGTCGCTGCACGACCTGAAACATCCCGCTCAAAACTCTGGTCACGGGAAAGTACGGGCGCAGCTCTTCCTGGGAGATGTCGTGCTTAACCTTGCGAAGCTTTTCCGAGTAGTACGGAACGTCCCAGGCCTGCAGGGGCTTCCCGTGGAGCTGCCCGGCGGCGAAGGCTTCCAGCTCCTGCAGCTCCTTTTCCGCCAGCGGCCGTGCCCGGTGGGCGAGATCCCGTAGGAACTCCAACACTTGTTCTGTACCCGGCGCCATCTTGCGCGCCAGAGAGAGCTCGGCATAGTTGCCGAACCCGAGTAGTCGGGCGCGCTCGTGGCGCAGCGCCATGATGTCTTCGATGACCTGACTGTTGTCCCAGGTATGTGCATTCGGTCCCTGATCGGAGGCCCGAGTGCAGTTCGCTTCGTAGAGCTCACGGCGCAGGCTTTCGTCGTCCGCGTAGCTCATGACCGGGTGGTAACTGGGAAACTCCAGGGTCAGCAGCCACCCCTCCAGGCCTTCCCGCCGGGCGGTATCGGCGGCCAGCGCCAGCGCCGACGCGGGCAGGCCGGCAAGCTGCTCCACCTGGCGGATGTGCTTTTTCCATCCTTGGGTTGCGTCCAGGACGTTTTCCGCGAACGTGGACTGCAGCTCCGCCAGGCGCTTGCTCAGCTCCTTGAAACGCACCTTCTTGCCCGGTGCCAGATCCACGCCGGCCAGGCGGAAATCGCGCATGGCGTTCGCCAGAACCTTTTTCTGGGACGGATTGAGACCATCGGCCTCGGCGATGCGCCGATAGCTGTGGTAAAGCCCCTCGTTCTGTCCCATCTCGGTGGCGTATTCGCTGAGCAGGGGCAGGGCGGCGTTGTAGGCTTCGCGCAGCTGCGGGTTGTCGGCCACGGCGTTGAGATGCGCAACCGGCGACCACGCCCGGTTGATGCGGTCGTCGATCTCGCCCATGGGCTGCACCACCGATTCCCAGGTGGGCTCTTCGGCGGCATCCAGCACTTCGGCAACCCGCCCGCGCCCCCGGGCAAGCAGCGTCTGCACGGCGCCAAGCACGTGGTCCGCGCCGATGCTGGAGAAGGGCGGTAGTTCCAGGTCCGCCAGCAGCGGATTGTTCTCGTTCTCAGCCACGCTTCGATAGCAGCCGTAGGTTGTTGAACAGCGCCAGCATGCTATCAAGCCATCCGGGCAGCGAACAACGCGGCCCCTGACAGCCCTATGCGCACGCCACGCCGGACGCGTCTGCTTCGCCCGCCCCGGCGCACACCGGGCATTGGGGGTCTTTGCGCAGTTTCAGGGTGCGCCACTCCATGTCCAGAGCATCGAGGACCAGCACCCGGCCAACGAGAGGCGTCCCCATGCCGACGATGAGTTTCATGGCCTCGGCCGCCTGAATGCTGCCGATGATGCCGAGCAGCGGCGCCAGCACTCCTACCTGGGAGCAGGCTTCACCCTCGGTGGATTCATCGCTGTAGAGGCAGCGGTAGCAGGGGCTTGCCGGCTGCCGGGAGTCGAACACCGTCACCTGGCCGTCCATGCGCATGGCGGCGGCGGAAACCAACGGCGTGCCCAGCCGCCAGCAGGCCGCATTCATCTGGAAGCGGCTTTCGAAATTGTCACAGGCATCGATGACCACGTCGGCTTCACGGACTTCCCGCGCCAGCTCGTCGTCCTGCAGGGCCCACGGGATGGCCGTGACCCGAACGTCGGGGTTGAGATCCCGGATAGCGCTTCTGGCCGACTCCACCTTGTTCTCTCCCACGTCGTCGCTGTGGTGGATGATCTGGCGTTGCAGGTTGGAGAGCTCGACCACGTCGAAATCCGTGAGCACCAGATGACCCACACCGGAGGCCGCCAGGTACATGGCCACCGGCGATCCCAGCCCCCCCCATGCCGACGATCAGCACCCGTGCGGCGAGCAACTTCTCCTGCCCCTGTTCGCCGATCTGCGCGAGCAGCATGTGGCGGCTGTAGCGGGATTGCTGCTCGGGCGTCATGACCTTAGTCTCCACCGTGGTAGGGGCTTAGGCAAGCCGCGGGGCCCACCGTTCCTCAGTCCCCCGGATCCGTCTATCCGCCGATCTCTCGAACCGGTTGCCCGGCGCCGCGGGGTTGAACCAGCGCCATACCGGCCAACATCAGCGCCAGCGCCGACCACACCCAGCCGGAGTAGATTTCACTCAGCATCAGGGCGCTGAACAGCACCGCCGAGACGGTGACCACGTAGGCCATCTGGCTGGCGAACACGGCGCCGGCCTTGCCCACCAGCCAGATGTAGCCCGTATACGCAGCCACGTGGCACAGAGACGAGAGCAACAGCGCCCACTCGGCGTTCTGCCAGGGCACGAACGGATCCACCCAGCCTCCAGAGGCAAGCGCAAGCGGCCCCGCGATCGCGCAGCCGATGGCGGAAGCGCCCAGCAGCGTCATGATGGCATCCACATCCGGTGGCGCGCGAGCAGCGATGTAGTGGCCTTCGGCGCCGTAGCAAAATGGCGCTATCAGCGCCACCAGGACGAAGACGGCCTGGTCCGGATCCGGCAGACTGGTCTGCGGTCCGATGAGGAGAATGACAGCGCCCGCGCCGAGCAGCACTCCGATGCCCCGCTGCAGCGAGGGCTTCTCCAACCGTAGGCCCAGAGCGATGCCGAGCGAGAACATGGGCACCGACGCGATGGCGATCCCCATGACACCCGCGGGAAGATGGCTGGCCGCCAGATAGGAGAAGCTGTTGGGGAAGATGGTACCCAGGAGTCCTACCACCAGAAAATAGATCAGGGTGCGCCGATTCAACACCGGTCCCACGCGGCGAACGATGGAGATGACAGACAAGGTCACCGTAGCGATCAGCAGCTGCCAGAAGATCAACCCCAGAGGCTGATGACCGGTGGAGACCGCGGTCTTGGTCAGCGAGATGGTAAAGCCCCAAATCATCCCCAGGGCCACCAGCACCGCCCCCATGCGAAACCGATTCACGCTAGAAACTCCCCCTCGCCACC
>PVMK01122521.1_pt1 | contig 19805 bp, 18 predicted proteins | sample 1853481 | NCBI WGS metagenome assembly PVMK01 (sample SAMN08533507, study PRJNA380276) | Marine sediment metagenome, whole genome shotgun sequencing project. | reverse complement strand
CCGAGAAAAACTCGTTGGGACGCTGGAAGTTCACGAAATCCTCGTTCAAGGCCGGGTCGTCGAAGTCCGGGAACTGGAACACGAAGCCCTCGAGAAACTCCGCCGACGTCTTGGCGATCATCTGGTCGTAGAAGTCCGCCGTGCAGGAGATCATCTGGCCCTTGAAGCCCTGCTGGAAGGCCTGCTCCGTCAAGGGGTGCACGAAGTCCGCATAGCAGGTGTCGAGACACAGGATGTCCGGGTTCTTCGACAGCAGCGAGGTCATCACCGGCGCAAAGTCCGTGGTCGAAATGTCGAAGAACACGGGCTCGTCCACGAGCTCGATCCCCGCCGCCTCGAAAGCCGCCAGATAGGTCGCAACCGACGGCCGCCCGAGCGCGTCGTCCTGGGCGCAGATCACCGCCGTCTTCAGCTCCGGCTTGGTCTCCGCCAGCCACTCAACCCCGGTCACGTTGTAGATCGGGTGCACCTCGCAGGGCGCGATCAGATTCGGCGTGTCCGGCGTCAGATCGCTCGGCAGCAGCGTCGAGACCAGCATCCCCGTCCGGTTCGAGATCTCCACAACAGGCGGCATGGTGTCGCCGCCCAGCATCATGATGAACTTCACCTCGTCCTCGTGGATCAGCTTCTGCGCCCCGGTGCGCGCCTTGTCCGGCGCGTACTCGTTGTCGTACGACACGAACTCGACCCGATAGCTGTCGCCGCCGATCTGGATCCCGCCGGCCTCGTTCACCCACTCACCCCAGATCTCGCAGCCGTAAAGCCCAGGCAGCCCCCAGGCCGCTACCTCGCCCGTCAAGGGCGCCAGGAAGCCGATCCTCACCGTCTTGTCCGCCGCCAGCGCACGACCCGCTCCCGAAACACCCGCCGCCGCGCCCGCTACACCCGCCGCTCCCGCCGCCGTCCCGCGCAAAAACCCGCGCCGGCTCACGCCGCCGCCTATCCCGCCAATGCCGCCTAGCCTTTTGCCGATATCCATCGCTTCCTCCCCATGTCTCGGAAATCCCCAAATCCTGGAAACCCCCAAATCCTCGAAATCTAAGTCCTCTCATTGCTTTCGCGTGCGGGACCTTTGGCGAAACCACTTCCGAAACCGCCGCCACGTAACGCCCGCCCCCTAGATCGCAATGAGCTGACTGCAATGAGCGGGAAACGGGCTTTGAACCGATACTATACCAATTAGATTTGAGACCTGAACCGTATCGGATTGATCGTCAGAAATCAAACTCTCATGACCAGTGCGATACCTTCGTACTCGGCCCGTAGCGCCGCAATTCGGCTGGGGAGCTTTGCCGCTTGGATCCATCCGACGACCGAATAAACCGCTCAGACCGCGCCGAACGCGCGGTTTTGCACCGCCGATTCGAGCTTGACGCACTTCCTCGGCTTGGCGCTATACTCGGGATCGACCAGGTGAGCATTTCTAGACCAAAAATGAACCATTTAGGACCAAATTAAATAATTGGTTCTCTATCGGACTGATAAATGGTTTAATACCCGCAGGGCCACTTCGGGAGTCTGGTGTCGATTGCCGGTACGGCGCGCGCGGCGTTAGACCAGACGTTCGGTGTCTGGCCCGGTCTAGATTGGCGGCCCTTCGAGCCGCTACGGCCGGTGCGGCCGGGGGCCAGTGCGAAAGCCGGGGACAGGGTTAGAGAGGGTGAGATGGCACTACCATCAAGCGTCAAGTATGTGGTGATCGGCGCCGGCATCCATGGCCTGTCCACGGCCTGGCACTTGGCGGCCCAGCTGGAAGCGAAAGGCCAAGGTGGCGGCGGCGACATCCTGGTGATCGATAAGACGGCGATCGCGGCCGGCGCCTCAGGCATCGCCTGCGGCGTGGTGCGCAACAACTACTTCCAGCCCGCCATGCGCGAACTCATGGCCCAGTGCGTCGAGGTCTGGGAAAGCGATCCCGAGGCTTTCAGCTATCACCCCGTGGGTTACATGCAGATCAGCCCGGAACCCATGCGCGCAGACGTGGCGCAGATCCATGAACAGCAGCGGGCGATCGGCTACGACTCGCATTTCGTCGAGGGCGAGGCCGAGTCGCTCAGCTATATGAAAGGCCTGTTCGACGACTGGCAGGCCAAGGGCATCACCTCGGTGCTGCACGAAAAAAGGGGCGGCTACGCCAACAATACGGCTTCGATCTACGGGCTCGCCAAGAAGGCCGAGGATCTCGGCGTACGCATTCTAACCGGTCTCAAGGTGACGGGCTTCGAGACCGGGCACAATTCCGACGCCGTGCGCGCGGTCGTCACCGAGCGCGGCACCATCGAATGCGAGCAGGTCGTGGTCGCGGTCGGGCCTTGGGTGAACGAGATCTGGAATATGCTCGAGCTGCCCAAGACGGTGACCATCAAGGGACACGACGGCGCCGTGCACACCGACATTCCGACTTGGCGGTACTGGTGCCTGGAAGAGGGCACCCTGGGGGTTGATCCAAATCTGCAGAAGACCAACGACGGGTCGATGCCGCCGGTGATCCACGTGGATACCGATGCGCCGCTCTATTCGGACGTCGACGGCTCGCTGATCACCGATCAGTTGTGGGGCATCTATTACAAGCCCGACTTCAACTTCGACGGCATCCAGGGCGGCGCCGCACCCTACAAAGTCGAGCGGCCCGTCGACGAGGTCGCCATCGATCCCTATGGGCCGGAGTCGCCCGAATTCATCGTCGACGACAATTTCGCCCACATGTGGTGCTCGGCGCTGGCGTTCTGTCAAAAGCGCTTCGAAGGGCAAATCAAGTACTACAAGACTGAGGCTTCCGGCGGGCTTGGCTGCTTCACGCCGGACAGCTTCCCGGTGTTCGACCGCTTCCGGCAGAACGTCTATGTGATCGCCGATTCGAACCACGGCTACAAAATGATCGGGGTCGGCAAGCTGGTTGCCGAGGAACTGCTGAACGGCGAGAGCGCGCTGCTGCGGCCGTTCCGCTTCTCGCGCTACGAAAAGGGCGAGCTGCATCCCGTTTCGCACAGCCCGTTTCCCTGGAGCTGAGACACGGCCGTAGGGAAGCGGGGGTTTCTGATAAGCACCATGGGGGCGTTCAAGCCGCCGAAGATTAGCAAGGACAGGGGGAAAGCCATGACGGATCTCGAAGCACATGTGAATGCTCCAGGGCGCGCAGACTTGGTCAAACAGGTCCGCGAGAAGATCAACGAACTGAAAATCGAATACATCTACTTTCAGTTCGTCTCGATCACCGGGCGGATCGTCGGCAAGGGCATTCCGGCCGATCACTGGGAGCGGATCGCCGAGCGGGGCTTCCAGCTCGTTTACGGCTCGACCGCCAACCTCTTCGTCGACCGCCACGGCCAATACATCGGCTACGGCCCCGAGTCGTCGGAACTGGTCGGCATTGCCGATCCCGAGACCTTCTGCCAGATCCCCTGGGACAAGCGCGTGGCGCGGGTCTACTGCACCTGCTTCCGGAACCGCGAAGAGCGCGAGAATCCCGGCGGTCATCTGACGTCCGACTGCCGCGGCAATTTGCGCATTCTCCACCAGCAGTTCCAGGAGAAGTACGGCGGCATGCATCTGCGGGCCGGGACCGAGCCGGAGATGATGTGGCTGAAAAAGGGCGAGGACGGGCTGCCCGACGGCGGTTTCTCCAAGCCGAACTGCTACCACATCGACCAGTTCGAAAGCCTGCGCCCCGTGTTCATGACGGTGCTGGAATATTCGCGCGCCATGGGTCTCGACATGATCCAGGGCGACCACGAGGACGCGCCGGGCCAGCTCGAGCTCAACTGGATGTACGACGACGTGCTCCGAAACAGCGATCGGCTCACGACCTACCGTCAGATCTGCGCCCAGGCGGCGCGCGAGCACAACCTAATTGCCTGCTTCATGTCGAAACCCTTCATGGGCGTGTCCGCATCCGGCTGCCATTTCAATGTCTCTCTCTGGACCGGGGGCGAAGACACCATCAACACGCTCAGCCACGAGAGTCTTCCAGGCTTGGAGGGTTCCTTCACCTATCGCGAGGGTGGCGAGAACCTGTTCATGCCGGATCCCAGCATCGACGAGCGCAAACCCGGTCCGGTCGGCCTGCAGTGCGTCGGCGGCGTGATAGAGCATCTCGACGCGCTCACCGCCATCGGCTCTTCGACCGTCAACTCCTATCGGCGGCTCTGGGACACCGGCTTCTGGGCGCCGGTCTTCGCCGACTGGGGCTATCAGAACCGCACCTGTGCCTTGCGCATTTCCGCGCCGGGCCGCTTCGAGTACCGCTCGGTCGATTCCATGGTGAACCCCTACCTGATGGGTGGTGCACTGCTACAGGCCTTCGCCGACGGCATGGATCGCAATATCGACCCGGGCGAGCCGGAAGAGCGCAACATCTACGAGGCCATGGAGGCCGGCAAGCAGGTCAAGAAACTGCCCATGACCCTCGGCGATGCGCTGATCGCCCTCGACAAGGACGAGGTCATCAAGGCGGCCATGCCGGGCGACATGTACCGGGTCTTCACGCACTACAAGCGGGACGAGTGGGAAAGGTTCAATCACACGGTCACCGAATGGGACCTCAACACCTATTGGGATTGCTTGCCGTAAACCTTCATTCCAAGGAGACCAGACTCACATGTGCGGATTAGCAGGAGTCATTCACCGCGGCGGGACGGCGGACATCGGGACGGAAATGACCTCGATGCTACAGTCCCTGAAGCATCGTGGGCCGGATTCGACGGGCTTCGCCATCTATGGCAAACCCAACCTCGACGAATATATCATGCGCTTCAAGGTCGCCGAGCAGGAGGATCTGGGGAGTGGATTTCGCATCCACCAGGAGATCCGCGACCGCAAGGCGGAGGTCGATGCGCGCCTGGCCGAGAAAGGCGCGGCCTTGATCGACGAGCGGTTGGCGACGGAATACGCCTTCCGCTACCGCTTCTCCTTCGATGGCGAGGTGGAGAATCTGGTCCGTTACATCGAGGACGTGGAGGGCGCGGAGATCCTCTCCCTCGGCCATGCGCTCGAGCTGATCAAGGACCTCGGCGATGCCACCACGGTGTCCGGCCAGTACGGCCTCCAGGGCTTCGAAGGCACCCACAGCATTGGCCATACCCGCATGGCGACGGAATCCGACGTCGACATCCGCTCCGCCCATCCCTACTGGGCCTATCCCTACAACGACATTTCGGTGGTCCACAACGGGCAGATCACAAACTATTGGATCATGCGCCGGCAGATGGAGCGCAAGGGCCATCGCTTCATGTCGAACTGCGATTCCGAGCTCCTGGCGGTCTACACCGCCGACAAGCTGAACGAGGGCTACCAGCTGGAGGACTCGCTCAAGCAGTCGATCCACGAGATCGACGGCGTATTCACCTATCTGGTGGCGACGGCAGACAAGCTGGGCATGGCGAAGGACACCATGGCAGCGAAACCGATGGTGCTCTACGAGGGCGACGACATCGTGGTGCTCGCCTCCGAGGAGGTGGCGATCCGCGCCATCATTCCGCACGAAATCGACACCGTCGATCCCTACGACGAGGAGGTCCGGGTATGGCAGGCGTGACCGACGGGGAGACCGTCTCCCAGGAAATGGGAATGCACACGGAGCAGCTCCGTGGCCGCACCCAGCAGGTCTTCTTCAGACCCGAGGAGGAAGAGCGCTTCGTCTATCCCGACGGCTTCGACGTCGACTTCAACAAGCACGCGGAATTCGACGTGACCGAGATGGACACCACGGAGATCAACCACAAAATTCGCACCCTCATGGCCGAGGGCCATGGCACCATCGTGGTCAAGAACCCGGGCGCCAAGCACTCGATCGGCGTCGGCATCCTCAACCGGCTCAATCTGATCTTCGAAGGCAGCCTGGGATATTTCGGTTGCGGCCTGCTGGACGGCCCCAACGTGCGAATCCACGGCCGCGTCGGCTGGTCCTGCGCCGAGAACATGATGGCCGGCACCGTGGTCATCGATAAGAACGCCGGCTCCACCTTCGGCGCCGCCCTGCGTGGCGGCGATCTGGTGTGCCGTGGCAGCGTCGGCTCGCGCACCGGCATCGACATGAAGGGCGGAACCATCCTCGTCGGCGGCGACACCGGCGCCTTTTCCGGATTCATGATGCAGCGCGGGCGCATGGTCGTCTGCGGCAACGCCGGCAAGAACCTGGGCGATTCCATGTACGACGGCACGATCTACGTCGGCGGGACGATCAGGGACCTCGGCGTCGACGCCGTCCCGGGCGAGCTCACCGATCGCGACCGGCATTGGCTGACCCGGAAGCTGACGCAATACGACCTGCTACCCGACAAGGGCGTCGGTCACTTCCAGAAGATCGTCGCCGGCAAGCAGCTGTGGAACTACGACAACCTCGAGCCCATGGAAAAGAAACTGGTGCTCTGAGGCCGCTCGATAAGAAGGAGTGTTGAACCATGCCGCAAGGTGAAGCCGCCCCCAAGATCGCGCCGGCCGCGAAGGCGCCTCAGCGCAATACCAGCATTCTGGGCCAGAGCCGGATCTTCACCCCCGAGGTGATCGACGACATCCACATCAAGGCGGAGCTCGGGCGCTACCGCATGCGGGGTTTCTCGCTGTTCAAGAAGATCCCGCACTGGGACGACCTGACGTTCCTGCCGGGTACGCTGACGCGCTTCGTCATCGAAGGTTACCGCGAGAAGTGCGAGACCAAGACTGTCATCGGCCCGCGCGCGAAAAAGCCGATCGTGCTGGATATTCCCGTCTACGTCACGGGCATGAGCTTCGGCGCGCTCAGCTACGAGGCCAAGACGGCGCTGGCGCGGGGCACCACGATGGCGGGCACCGCCACCTGCTCGGGCGAGGGCGGCATGATCCCCGACGAGCGGCGCTATTCGGTCAAGTGGTTCTATCAGTGCATCCAGTCCCGTTACGGCTTCAATCCGCACCATTTGCGCCTCGCCGACGGCTGCGAGTTCTTCATCGGCCAAGGCTGCAAGGTCGGCCTCGGCGGCCACCTGATGGGCCAGAAGGTGACCGACCAAGTCGCCGAGATGCGCTCGCTTCCCGCCGGCATCGACCAGCGTTCACCGGCCCGCCATCCGGACTGGCTAGGCCCCGACGATCTCGCCCTCAAGATCCAGGAGATCCGCGAGGCGACCGACGGGCAGATCCCGATCCAGCTCAAACTGGGCGCGGCGCGGGTCTTTGACGACGTGCGCATGGCGGTGAAGACGGACCCGGATTCGATCTATATTGACGGCATGGAAGGCTCGACCGGCGCCGGCCCGCATCTCGCCACCGAGGAAACCGGCGTGCCGGGCATGGCGGCGATCCGCCAGGCGCGCCGTGCCATCGACGATCTCGGCAAGCGCGGCGAGATCACGCTAATTTACGCTGGCGGCATCCGCAACGGCGCCGACATCGCCAAGGCCCTGGCGCTCGGGGCCGACGCGATCGCCATCGGCCATTCGGTGATGATGGCGCTCAACTGCAACAAGGACATTCCCGAGGCCGACTTCGAAACCGAGATTGGGGTCCCGGCCGGCTACTGTTACCACTGCCACACCGGACGCTGCCCGGTGGGCGTGGCGACCCAGGACCCGGAACTGCGCAAGCGCCTGGACCCGGATGCCGCGGCCGAGCGGGTTTACAACTTCCTGCACACGCTCACCATCGAGGCCCAGATGATGGCGCGCGCCTGCGGCAAGACCAACGTGCATTCCTTGGAGCCCGAGGACCTGGCGGCGCTCACCATGGAAGCCTCGGCGATCGCGGGCGTACCGCTTGCCGGCACCGACTACACGGTCGGTGTCGCAGACTATCACCACCTCTAAGGAGGAATTGACATGGCGGGTACGACCTACAAGGGCAGCGACCTCAAGGACGTCGATCAATTCATCCGCGAAGCGGGCCTCGATTCCGAGCGCGAGAAGGAGATCGGCCAGCACATCGGCTATCGTTACGACGTCAATCTGGTGCCCGATTACGAGCACATCACGCCGTTCTTGACGAAGTACATGGAGATCATGGGCTGGGACGACCTCAACTGGCTCGAGGACGTCCACATGGGCTACGAGGACGGCCGGCCGGCCGTGTTCGACCGCAACATCAACGGCTGGGTCGGCGTGCCGGAGGAAATGGCGCTGCCCGACAACCAGCAGGATCGCGACATGGTGGCGCGCGAGCTGCTGATCAAGTTCCAGATGTCGAAAAAGCACCCCTTGGTGGAGCTCAACAAGGCTTATCGGAAATTCTAAGCGCCGAACCGACCGACCGGAGTCCCTGTCACCGCTCTGGGGCCGCGCCGGCGAGAAGCCGAGTGGGCCCCTTTTTTTGACGGACGGCCGACCGGGGCGAGAGACGGGCGGTCGTCATATTCGAGACCACTATCAAGAATGTCATAGAATGGGCAGCAAATGGGCGATAATCGGCACGATGTAGTTGGAACCTCCTCCGCCGGTGGAGAGGGCGACGCCGAGGGCCGCGGCCTCTTGCCCGACGTGGTGACCAAGGGATCGGCGGCGATCGCGACGACGCTGCAGAAAGCCATCCTCAAAGGGTCCTATGCCTATGGCGAGCGGCTACCGCCGGAGCGCAATCTGGCGAAGCATTACAGCACCTCGCGCAGCACCATAAGAGAGGCCTTGCGCCGCCTCGAGGATCTGAGGCTCGTCACCCGGCGCATCGGCAGCGGCACCTACGTCAGTTATCACCGGACGCCCGACGGCCACGTGATGGCCTACCGGACCAGCCCCGTCGAGTTGATCGAGGTGCGTCTCGGGATCGAGCCGCAGATGGCCAGGCTCGCCGCGCTGCACGCGACCATCGAGGACCTCGGCCAGCTGGAGACGGCGATCGACGCGCTGGAGAAGGTTGGCGAGGACGGCGACGCCTTTTCCAACGCCGACGAGCGGTTCCATCTGCGGCTTGCCGAGTGCACCCGCAACCCCCTGATGATCTGGCTCTACAAGCACATCAACGATATTCGCGGCCATGCCGCCTGGCACCGGATGAAAGAAAAAATCCTGACGCCCGAGCGCATCAGGATTTACAACCAGCAGCATCGGCGGATCTTCGACGCGATCAGCAACCGGGACGCCGAAAGCGCGTCGCACACCCTCCGCGAACACATCGAAAAGGCACGCCAGGACCTGCTCGGGGTCGAGGACCGCGATTAGGGTTTCAGCAGCCTGGGAGCGATAGCCGCTTTCCCAAACACCTCGGCCCCAGCGATCCCTGGCCCGAGGGCAACCGCATCGGCGACACTTGGCCGATGCCGAAGTGCGCGCTCCGGAGCATCAATAACTAATACCAAAGGGTGATAATAATGACCCATAGGGATCGCTTCTGGGGCCTGTCGGGTAGGACGCAAGCCGCGGGTCGATCCGGGGGCGATGCGGGGCCATCGTCAAGGCTTGCCGACGCCCTCCGACAGGCCCCAGAAGCGACCGGAACGGCGGCCTTTCAGAGCTTTCGGGCCGCGTCGCCAGCATCTTGTGATGCCCCACATCACGGCGATACCGGCTCCTAACCGAAAGCTCTGAAAGGCCGTCCCTATGAGTCATTATTATCACCCTTTGGTATAAGCAAACTTGGGAGGTTGTCATGAGTGAAATCTCAATGATCGGACTCGGTGCGATGGGGAGCGCCCTCGCGCGTGCTCTCCTGAAGTCAGGCCATGGCCTCACGGTGTGGAACCGCACGCCGCAGAAGATGGAACCTTTCGCGGCGCTTGGCGCCGAGACAGCGGAGAGCGTCCTGGAGGCCGTGCAGGCCAGTCCGCTGATCATGGTCTGCATCGACAACTACGCGGCCACGAAGCAGCTTTTGTCGAGCGATGACGTGATGCCCCATCTCGCCGGCCGAACCGTCATCCAGCTCGGTACGGGCACCCCCAAGGAGGCGCGCGACAGCGAAATCTGGCTGAAGGATTGCGGCGCGGACTATCTCGACGGCGCCATTGATTCCTATCCCGACGGCATTGGTGCAGCAGATGGCCGGTTGCTCTTTTCTGGTTCGGAAGCAGCCTTTCAGCGCTCGGAAGCTTTCTTGAAATGTCTAGGCGGCGATCTTCGTTACCTCGGGGAGAACATTGCCGCCGCCGCCGCCCTCGATTTGGCGGAGCTGTCCGAAAGCCTCGGCAAATATGCCGGCCTCGTGCATGGTGCGCGCCTTTGCGAGGCGGAGGGGGTGGGTGCGGACCTCCTTGCCTCCTTGTACCCGGTAGGCAACCGCGCCAGGGAACTGGCCGAGATCATCCATGCCGGAGACTTCAGCCTCGGGAGCTTATACGACGGTGCGACCATCAGGGTCTGGGAGGAGGTTGTGCAGCGGCTACAAACCCAAGCCCGCGATGCCGGCATGAACGGCGATCTCCCCGACTACCTCTCGCGCCTTTTCAAGCGCGCCGTCGCCGCCGGCCACGGCGAGGAAGACATTGCCGCGCTGATCAAGGTAATGCGAGGCGACGGCGGAGCCTGACCAGCTCCACTCAAGTCCAGTCCAGCACCACCTTGCCGGACTGGCCGGAAGCCATGACCTCGAAGCCCTCCCGGTAGCGGTCCACGGGGAAGTGGTGGGTGAGGATCGGCGAGAGGTCGAGGCCCTCCTGGATGAGGGCGATCATCTTGTACCAGGTCTCGAACATCTCGCGCCCATAGATGCCTTTGAGGGTCAGGCCCTTGAACACGATCTGGGTGAGGTCGAGCGACGCCTCGGCCGGCGGAATGCCGAGCAGGGCGACCTTGCCGCCGTGCATCATCACCTTCAGCATGTCGCCCAGCGCGCGCGGGCTGCCCGACATCTCGAGGCCGACGTCGAAGCCCTTCCAGCATGCCGAGTTCGTCCATCACCGATGCCAGATCGCTCTCGGCCGCATTGACCGCATGATGGATGCCCAGCTTGCGCGCCAGCTCCAGGCGATAGGGATTGATGTCGGTGATGACGATGTGGCGCGCGCCGATCTTCTTGGCGATGGCCCCCGCCATGATGCCGATCGGCCCGGCGCCGGTGATCAGCACGTCCTCGCCGACCAGATCGAAGGAGAGGGCCGTATGGGCGGCGTTGCCGAAGGGATCCAGGATCGCCGCGATGTCGTCGGGCAGATCCGCTGGCAGCTTGTAGGCATTGTGGGCCGGGATTGCGAGATACTCGGCGAAGGCGCCGGGCCGGTTCACGCCGACCCCAACCGTTTTGCGGCAGAGGTGCTCGCGGCCCCGCGCGGCAGTTGCGGCAGTGGCCGCAAACGATATGACCCTCGCCCGAGACCCGGTCGCCGGGTGCGAAATCCTCGACCTCCTCGCCGACCTCGACGATCTCGCCGACATACTCGTGGCCGATGGTCATGGGCACCGGAATGGTCTTCTGGGACCAGTCGTCCCAGCTATAGATATGCACGTCGGTGCCGCAGATCGCCGTCTTGCGGATCTTGATCAGGACGTCCGTCGGCCCGATCTCGGGCAGCGGCACCCGTTCCATCCAAACGCCGGGTTCCGGCTTGGCCTTGACCAGCGCCTTCATCGTCTCAGCCATGCTGCCATGCCCCTCCTTACTGGATCACCCCGAGTTCGCGGCCGACCTCGGCGAAGGCCGCGACGGCCCGCTCGAGATCGGCCTGGCTGTGCGCCGCGGACATCTGCGTGCGGATGCGGGCCTGGCCCCGCGGCACCACGGGGAAGGAAAAACCGATCACATAGATCCCCCGTTGCAGAAGGCGGGCCGACATGTCTTGCGCCAGCGACGCCTCGCCCAGCATGACCGGGATGATCGGATGCTCGCCCGGCACCAGCGTGAATCCGAGCGCGTCCAGTTCGCTGCGGAAGAAGGCCGCGTTCTGTCGTAGTTTCTGGCGCAATTCGCCGCTGCCTTCCAACAGATCGAGCACTTTCAGGGAGGTCGCGGCAATGACCGGCGCCAGCGTGTTGGAGAAGAGGTAGGGGCGCGAACGCTGGCGCAGCCAGTCGACCACTTCCGCGCCGGCCACGGTGAAGCCGCCCGACGCGCCGCCCAGCGCCTTGCCAAGGGTCCCCGTCATGATGTCGATGCGGCCCTCGACGCCGCACTGCTCCGGGGTGCCGCGGCCGCTCTCGCCGATGAAGCCCACCGCGTGGCTGTCGTCCACCATGACCATGGCGTCATGGCGCTCCGCCAGATCGCAGATCGCCGGAAGGTTGGCGATGATGCCGTCCATCGAGAAGACGCCGTCGGTGGCGATCATTCGGAAGCGGCAGTCCTGGGCCTCCTCGAGACGGGCCTCCAGCTCGGCCATATCATTGTTGGCGTAGCGCAGGCGCCGCGCCTTGCAAAGGCGGATGCCGTCGATCACCGAGGCATGGTTGAGGGAGTCGGAAATGATCGCGTCCGCGGCGCCGAGCAGGGTCTCGAACAGGCCGGTGTTGGCGTCGAAACAGGACGAGTAGAGGATCGCGTCCTGATAGCCCAGGAAACCGGCAAGCCGGCCCTCGAGCTCCTTGTGCTCCTGCTGGGTCCCGCAGATGAAACGCACGGAGGCCATGCCGTAGCCGTAGCGCTCGAGCGCCGCCTCGGCCGCCGCGACGAGATCGGGATGGTCGGCCAGGCCGAGATAGTTGTTGGCGCAGAAATTGAGCACCTCCCCTCCGCCCGCCACCGTGATCGTGGCGCCTTGCGGCGAGGTGATCACCCGCTCGGCCTTGTAGAGGCCGGTCTCCTTCAGTTGGGCAAGCTCTCCACGCAGATGGTCGGTGAACGCCGCAGACATGATCCGGTTCCTCGGGTTGCCTCGCTCGAACCTGGAACCGATCTTATACCAGCGGTCGTAGGCTGTGACTCATTTAGGGGATTCCCGGCTCGGAGCGGTTTGTGATTCCTTGTCACCCGTGGATTGGGCAAGGAAGGAGACCAGCGCGATGGCGTCGGCGATTGCTCTACGAGAGGACTTCAGTGCGGTGGATTTGCGCGCTTTGGCGCGGGCGAGCCGGGACAGCCGGCAGTGCCGGCGGCTGTTGGCGCTTGCGGCGGTGGCCGACGGGCGCAGCCGGGACGAGGCGGCCGAGATCGGCGGCATGGACCGGCAGACCTTGCGGGGCGCGGTAGCGCGGTGCTTCGCACGGTTCATCGCTTCAATGGCGAAGGCCCCCGCGGGCCTGCTCGACCGCAAGACGGATGGCCCGCCGTCGAAGCTGACGCCCGCGCAGAAGGCCGAATTGACTGTGCTGGTTGAAGCCGGTCCCGATCGCAAGACGAACGGCGTGGTGCGCTGGCGCCGGGTCGACCTGAAGGCGGTGATCGTCACCTTCCTGGAGGGGCTTTGGCCGCGCCGCCGTCTACAGCGCTTCCAGGATCGCTTCGGCGCTGGAGACCTTGAACGCATTGCCCTCTTCCACGTTCACGGCCGTCACCACGCCGTCATCGACGATCATGGCATAGCGCTGAGAGCGCAGGCCAAAGCCCCGGCTGTTGAGGTCCAGTTCCAGGCCGAGCGCCTTGGTGAGGTCGGCGCTGCCGTCGGCCAGCATCAGCACCTTGTCGCCCACGCCCTGATCCTTGCCCCAGGCGCCCATGACGAAGGCATCGTTGACCGAGAGGCAGGCGATGGTATCGACGCCCTTGGCCTTGATCGCCTCGGCCTGCCGCACGAAGCCCGGCAGGTGTTTGGCCGAACAGGTCGGGGTGAAGGCGCCGGGAAGCGCAAACAGAACCACCTTCTTGCCGCCGAACACCTCGTCGGTCGAGATATCGGCCGGCCCGCCGGCTGTCATATGTTGCAGGGTCGTGCTTGGAACCTTGTCGCCAACCTGTATTGCCATGATCGCTTTCCCCTTGTTCGCCTCGTAATGACCGCCCGCGCTTTGGTCGGGTCAGTCCCTACCGATCCTTAACATTGGCGTGGCCTCAATGTCAGCCCTTTAGCCCCGGTCCGGCCCTCAGGAGCCGACCAGCCCGGGCTACCCGCCCACCGCCTTGCCGGTCGCGGCCAGGACAGACTTGACGGTCAGCAGCTCAGGCAAGGTCTCGCCCGCCGGCGCGCCGGGACCGTAGACGACGTTGAACGGGATGCCGTAGCGCCCGAAGCCGGCCAGATAGCCGGAGATCTCATCGCTCGGCCGGGTCCAGTCGGCGCGCATCCGCACCACCCCATGGGCGTCGAAATCCTCGGCCACGGCCGAGGTGTCGATCACCAGCTTCTTGTTGACCTGGCAGGTCAGGCACCAATCCGCCGTGACATCGACGAAAACCACCTCACCGGCGGCGACCCGGCGCGCGATCTCCACCTGATCGAAGGCGATCCAACCGTCGCCGGCTCCGGCATTGGCACCCTGCCCGCTCGGGCCGAATCCAGTCGGCAGGACAAAGACGGCCAAAGCCAGGAGCGCAGCCAGCGCCGGGCCAAGCGATCTCTTGAGGTGCGCTCGAAATCCGAGGACCGCAGCGAGACAAAACAGCAGCGCACCGGCCAGGACCGCAGCCGCCACGGAAACCTGCCCAGCCAGCACGCTCAGCAGCCACACCGCCGTGCCGGCCAGCGCCAACCCCAGAATTCGCCGCAGCGTCGCCATCCAGGGGCCGGGGCGGGGCAAGCGGGTAGCCAGCCCCGGAAAGGCGGCCACGGAGAGATAGGGCAACGCCAAGCCAACCCCCAAGGCCGAAAAGATTATCAGGATCTCGCCGGCCCCCCGGGCCAAGGCAAAAGACACCGCGGTACCCAGGAAGGGGGCCGAACAGGGGGTCGCCAGCAGGGTGGCGAAGGCGCCCGCCGAGAAGTGGCCGACCAGACCATGGCCCGGCCCGCCGCCGGCCACGTTGGCGAGCGCCCGCGGCAGGGGAATCTCGAAGAATCCGAATAGGTTACAGGCGAACAGCGTGAGCAGCACGGCCATCGCGGTCAGGAACAGCGGTTGCTGGAACTGGATACCCCAGCCGGCCGCCATGCCACCGGCCTTCAGCCCGATGGCGACTCCCGCCAGCACCAAGAAGGAGAAGAGGATTCCAGCGGCCGAGGCCAAGAAACTGATCCGCACCTCACCCCGGTCCCTGCCACCCTGCTTCACCACCGATAGCAGCTTGATCGACAGCACCGGCAAGACGCAGGGCATGAGATTGAGTATCAAACCGCCCAGAACGGCCAAGGCCAGAATCTGCAGGAAAGTCGTGGCATCGACTGCGACAGGGCTCGCCATACCCGGCGCATATCGGGTGACGGCGACCTGCTCCATGCCCCGCCGGCCGTCGGTCAGCGTCAAGGTGACCAATTTGCCCTCGAGCACGCCCTCGGCCAGCGGCCCGCGTTCGCTCTGGAGCCGGAGCACGGCTTCTTGCCGGCCCTCCGCGAAATCGATCGTCGGCGCGGCAAAGAGATAGCCCGGCGGCCCTTCGACCAAGAGATCCGGCGCCTCGAAGGGAATCTCGGAACGCGCCACCACCTCGAGAACCGGATCTTCCGGATCGCCGACCAGCATGGCGCTGTCGAGGGCGAGGCCGGCGGCCTGGCCGTCGCCGGGCACCAGCCGCTCGGCCTGGGAGATCAGGAATCCCTCGGCCGACGGCGGGATGCCGCCGGCGGGCAGATTCAGCTCGAGCATCGCGTCGTGGGGTATGCAAATGTCCGAGCAGATCAGATAGCTGAGCTGCGCCTGCAGACGCACCGGCTGGCCGGCCTGCTCGGCGCGCGCCTGAATCGGCAAGATCACCTCGCCGGAATAGCCAAAGGTCTCCAGGCCGAACAGTGAGAAGCGGTGCGGCACCGGCCAGCGTATCTCGGCCGATGACAAATTATCCGATCCGGACCAGTCGAGAACTGGCGGAATCCCGGCCGCGCCCGGCGTGCGCCAATAGATCTTCCAACCCGGCTCGAGGCTGAACTGAAGACCGAGGCGCAGTTCTTCGGCGGACTGCCCGTCGGACTGCCCGCCCCCGGCCGCGAGCAGTCGCACGCGAGCCTGCTCGTGGTCCAGCCATGGGGTCGTCAAGGCGGCGGCCGGTCCCAGCCCCATCGCCATGAAAAAAAGCGCCAGGAGGAACCTGGCAAGACTTGGCATGGGCCAACCCACTCCACAGTGTTGCTTTGTCATGCGCGCAATACTAGTTAACCTGAAAGTCATCTAATATATAGTAACCATTAGGCCGCTTTAGGACCTCACATTCACGTGTTGTCCGCCGTTCGAGCCGACCAGCCCGTTTGACGCGGGCGGGCGTGTTAATTCGGGCTGAGGAGGCTCGCTGCGGCAGAGTTCGGAGGGACAAGAGGATAGGATGTCTGCCGGGTCGAGCCGACACACGAACGCCATGAACGACCAAGAAGAAGGATATCTCACCGGCCAGCTGCTGATCGCGATGCCTGGCATGGCCGATCCGCGCTTTGCGAGAACCGTGGTCTACGTGTGCGCCCACAACGAAGAGGGTGCCATGGGCCTGGTGATCAATCGCTTGATCGGCTCCATCACCTTCCCGGATCTGCTGGAGCAGCTCGAAATCGAAAGCGTCGGCCTGGGCCAAAACATCGAGGTGCACTTCGGCGGACCGGTCGAGTCTGGCCGCGGCTTCGTACTTCACTCCACCGAATACGAGCAGGATGGGACCCTCAAGGTCAACGACCTCATGTCATTGACCGCCACCATCGACATCTTGCGCGATATCGCTTCAGGCGGCGGTCCGCGCCTCAGCATGCTGGCCTTGGGCTACGCGGGCTGGGGGCCCGGGCAGCTCGATTCGGAAATTCAGGGCAATGGCTGGCTGAATGTGGAGGCCGATGAAGGTCTGGTGTTCGATCGGAATCTCGATGACAAATGGGAACGGGCCATCTCGAAAATCGGCATCGACCCGTCCATGCTCTCCGGCGACGCCGGCCACGCCTGATCGGGAACCTCTGACCCACCCGATTTATGCCAAAGGTCCTTGGTATTTAAGAGCAAATACGCGGATCGCCCTGGAGAACCGCAAAGAGACGGTGATCCTGCCAGCGGCCGTTGATTCGCAGGTATTGCCGCGAATAGCCCTCTTCCTTGAATCCGATCTTGCGGAGCAGAGCCTGGCTGGCTTCGTTGTCCGGCAAGCACGCGGCCTCGATCCGATGCAGCGCAAGACGCTCGAAGGCGAAGTCCAGGACCGCGGTCAGCCCCTCGGTCATAAAGCCCTGGCGCGCAAAATTTTCGCCGACCCAGTAACCGAGGCTCGCGCTCTGCGCCACACCGCGGCGCACATTGCTCAGGGTTACGCCACCGAGCAGTGCGTCGTCATTCGAGCGGAACAGCAGGAAGCTGTAACCGGTGCCCCGTTGCCACTCGGCCTCGTGGCTGCGCAGTCGTCTGCGGTACGCCGCGCGGCCCAAGGCATCGCTGCTCCAAGACGGCTCCCAGGGGATCAGAAAGCTACGACTTTCGGTGCGTAAGTTCGCCCAGGCCCGCCAATCGGTATGGCGCGCCGGGCGCAGATAGACGCGGCCATTTTTCAGGCGTGGCCCGCGCATCGCGCTGGAACGAAACGGCAGCTGCATCACTCCGCTCAACCGGAACCGTCGCCCAAGCGGTCGCGCAAGCTATCAAAGGAATCGACGCCGGCGATCGGACCGATCACAGCCAAACTCGGCCGAGCCCCCCTCATGCGTTCGATGACGCGCCCAAGTCCGGCGCAGTCGACCGCCTCGATGCGCTCGATGGTCTCCTCCAGAGATAGGGGGCGTCCGTAGACCAGCAACTGCTGCGCCAAGTGCTCGCACCGCGACAGGCTGCTTTCCCGGCTCATCAGCACACTGGCCCGGAGCTGTGCCCGGGCACGCTCCAGTTCTTCCTCGCCGATGTCCGAGGGGAGCTTCGCGAACTCGTCCACCACGACCGAAAGCAGCTCCGAGGTATCGCTTTCGCTGGTCCCGGCATAGACGCCGAACAGGCCGCTGTCCCCATAGGCCGAGACGAAGGAGTAAATCGCGTAGGCCAGCCCGCGTTCTTCGCGCACTTCCTGGAACAGGCGCGAGGACATGCCGCCGCCCAACAAGGTCGAAAGCATGAGCGAGCCGTAGTAATCGGGATCGTGATAGCCGAGGCATTCGAACCCCAGGATCAAGTGCACCTGCTCGAGGTCGCGCACCTCGCGGTGGTCGCCGCCGCGGTAGGTTGCGGGCTCGGGCGCCTGCTTGGCGCCCGGCGGCAGGGCATCGAAAGCCTTTGCCACGGTATCGCAGAAAAAATCGTGCTCGATCCGCCCCGCCGCGGCCACCACCATGTCTTCCGGCCCGTAGTGACGGGAGAGGTGGTCCATCAAGCATCGCCGGTCCATGGCCGAGACCGTCTCGCTGCGGCCGAGCACGGGCCGGCCCAGGGCCTGGCTCGGGTAGGCGGTCTCTTGGAAATGGTCGAACACGATATCGTCCGGCGTATCCGCCGCCTGACCGATCTCCTGCAGGATAACCGCGCGTTCGCGCGCCAGTTCGCCCTGGTCGAAGATGGAGTGCTGCAGAATGTCGGCGAGAATATCCAGCGCGAGCGCGGAATGCTCCGCCAGGACCTTGGCGTAAAAGGCCGTGTTCTCACGCCCGGTATAAGCGTTGATCTGGCCGCCGACCGCTTCGATCTGCTCGGCGATGTCGCGCGCGCTGCGCCGGCGCGTTCCCTTGAAGACCATGTGCTCTAGGAAGTGGGCCACGCCGTTCATTTCGGGACTCTCATGGCGGGCGCCGACCCCGACCCAGGCGCCGAGCGAGACCGTCTCAACCCAATCCATGGTGTCGGTGGCGACCCTGAGGCCGTTTTCGAGGCTGGTGACTTGTACGGTCATGCCACCTCCTAAGACGCCAGCCGGTCGCGGTCCGGACCGATCCGGCCGCGGACGGCCTCTTGCACCTGAACCAAATCGTTCGGCAGGACGAGGTAGCGTTCTTCGCGCTCGAATAGGTCGGCGAGGCGCGGCGGCAAGGCCGGGCGAAGGCCGCAGGCCTGCTCCACCGCCTCGGGGAACTTGGCCGGATGGGCGGTGCCGAGCGCGATTACGGGTGTCTCGGAGCCGCCCGCCATGGCGCGGGCCGTGGCGATGCCGATGGCGCTATGCGGATCGATCATCTCGCCGGTCTCCCGGTAAAGCCGGGCCATCTCGGCGACGGTCTCCCGGTCGTCGAGCCGGTGGCCCACGAAGACTTGGCGCAAGGCCTCCAAGGCGCCGGCTTCGAGCTCGCTCTCGCCGGTCCGCCGGAATTCCTCCAGCAGCGCCGCGACCTTTCCGCCATCGCGGCCGTAGAGCTCGAACAGCAGGCGCTCGAAGTTGCTGGAGACCTGGATATCCATGGCCGGCGAGAGGGTCGGCTCCACTTCGGCCATGGTCATGGCGCCGGTCGCGAAGGTGCGGGTCAGGACGTCGTTGCTGTTGCAGCCGACATAAAGCCGCTCGATCGGCAGCCCCATGGCCCGCGCCGCATAACCGGCGAAGACGTTGCCGAAATTGCCGGTCGGCACGGCGAAGCTCACCGCCCGCTCGGGCGCCCCCAGCGCCGTCGCCGCCGCGAAGTAATAGGCGATCTGGACCATGACCCGGGCCCAGTTGATCGAATTGACCGCCGAGAGGTTCATGTCGTCCCGGAAGGCGGCGTCGTTGAACATCGCCTTCACCAGGTCCTGACAGTCGTCGAAGGTGCCTTGGATCGCGATGTTGTGGACGTTTTCGGCCGTCACCGTGGTCATCTGGCGCCGCTGCACCTCGGGCGACACCGGGGCGGCGGCGATCGAGGCCTGCCGCGACCGGTCTCAGATCGAGATCTTCATTCTCCACCCCGAAGGCCGCGTCTCCGAGGTGCAGCGGCGCCAGATGACCACGGTGACGGCCGAAAACGTCCACAACATCGCGATCCAAGGCACCTTCGACGACTGTCAGGACCTGGTGAAGGCGATGTTCAACGACGC
>PVMK01165104.1_pt1 | contig 19812 bp, 17 predicted proteins | sample 1853481 | NCBI WGS metagenome assembly PVMK01 (sample SAMN08533507, study PRJNA380276) | Marine sediment metagenome, whole genome shotgun sequencing project. | reverse complement strand
GCCGGTTTTCGAATTCCTGGTAGCTTTATGTAAAAATCAGACCATTGGGTTGTCTTTATTTTATTATAGATACTCAACTTGGAAGGGCAAAGGACTCTATCTTGAAGATCTGGTGATTACCAAATCTTACCGTGGCCAGGGGATTGGCAAAAAGTTGCTTTTGGAAACAGCAAAATTAGCTCTAGAAAAACACTGCACTGGATTATATTGGCAGGTTCTGGACTGGAATACTCCAGCAATTGAATTTTATAAAAGTCTGGGGTCTCAATTTGACGGAGAATGGATCAACTGCAAAATTGATCAGAAAACTCTAAAAAAGATTATTTAACTTCCTTCCCATTCTTCTGGATCTTGTAACGGTGTATAGATTATCGTTATGGAATAAATATTGTAGGAGTAAGGGCATTTGGGAAAGCAATCGCCAGTAAAAAGCTAAGTATTGCTATTACAAATCCGAACATGAAAATAGTATAAGAAATGCGTAAGAAACGATATTTTTTTCCTAAGACTACTCCAAGGAAATAAATGTCTTTAATAAGACTGCCATACAGGTACTCGCTGTCTTTCATCATTTCTTTCATTCCCCACATATAATCATCAAGTTTCATTTTGTGAAAGTTGCCGAAAAACAACAAGTTGGTTCTCTTGTTAATGATATCATCTCTAGTGAATTTGCCAGATGAAATGTTTGGCCTGGTGGCTAAAATTGAGAATACAATAGCACACAAGCAAACTACCACGATAATCAGGGTTGGGACCACAAGGTTAGGATATTCCTCAAATTTGCGAATCAAAATACCTACCAGGATTGATAGAATAATGGAGTTGATCGAGATCATGATGTTGGCTTTGGTATCAGCCATTCCGCTCAACGTCATGTGGTTTTCAGAAGTGATTCGGAACATGCTCTCAATTCCACGTGTAGGTTTTTTACTCTCTTTGTCCTTCAGTTTTGCTATTTCCTTTTCCAGGTCTCGAGTATAGGAAAGGTCCCGATTCAGCACCTTAAGCCGTTTTTTTATTTTCTTAAGGATTTGGGCTTTTTTGGGAGTAAGGGTCTGTTTTCCGTATTCTGTAAAGTAATGATGGTTATCAATGAATACAGTACTCATGTCCAGCCACACAGATTCAGTAATTATATCTTTCTCTACGGTACTGAACTCTGTTCGAAGAAGTTCCGATTTCTCAAAATAGTGACTGCTGCTTAAGTGATACATGTCAGCATCACACAATACTTTTTGAAGAAGATTCTTCGGGTTTTGCGGCATTTTGGTAGCCTCAATGCAACCAATAACTTCCTCGATATAATTTTTATCTGCACCAAGCTGGCTGAGAAACTCCCTCGAAAGAGTAACGCTGTGTTCCTCGTGCTGTTCATTATTCTTGACATATCCTATGTCATGTAAATAAGCGGCTGCCAATATAACTTCAAACTGCTCTTTCCCTAGATTGGAATGGTTGGCTATTTCCTCTGCCGCGGAAACCACATCCAGAGTATGTTGCAGGTTGTGATAAACGTATTGTTCAGGTAACTTGTTAGTCATTAAATCGACCACGTATTTCCTGGTTTGATCTAACATCGGAGATTCTATTGAGGAACCGTTGTGTTTGTGATTCTCTTTCATAATTGTTATAATCTTAATCGCAAATAGGCCCTAAAACCTTATACACAACGTTGGTTAGCAATTATAAATATAAGAAATTTAAACAAAAGCAGTAGCTTACATCTCTTCATATGTCATGAAAGCTAGAATTAGCAGTACTTACTTGTTGGTGGTATTAACCGTATTATACGGGGTGTCATGCCAACTGGAGGAATCGAATTATAATGCCAGATTCAAGCCATTTACCGATGAATTTGCTCTTTTAAGTGGTTATAATCTTTTGGAACCGACAGAAACCTTCATATTACCACAGGAATTGACAGAAATTTCGGGCCTGGCCACAGTAAATGATTCTATTCTAGCCTGCGTACAGGATGAGGCTGGAGTTATTTACTTGTATAACCTGAATCAGAAGAAAGTAGTTGAACGTCACAGGTTTGCCGGTGGCGGTGACTTCGAAGGAATAGAAATTGTTGGAGATCAGGCTTATGTCCTGAAAAGTAACGGGAATATCTATCAATATTCGTTTGAGAATAAAACTACTAATACCATTAAAACATTGCTGAAAAGGGCCAACAATGCTGAGGGTCTTAGCTTTGATTCTCTAAATAACAGACTATTGATTGCCTGTAAAAACCAGGCTGGCCTGGGAGGAGAGAAATTGCCGGGAAAAGCCGTTTACAGTTATAACCTGGCTACAGGATTTGCCCCCGATCCGGTTTTTTTGATCACACAGGTTGAATTGGAGTGGTGGAACGAAAAGCAGGCCAATCCACTTAGGCTTACCAATCGGAAAAAGGCTTTTATGCCTTCGGCCATTGCCATACATCCAGAAAGCAGAGACATATTCATGTTGGCAACGGTGGGGAAGCTTCTGATGGTGCTTAGTCCCACAGGCAAATTAAAGCATGTCGTTCCCTTATCACCCAGGGTTTTTAGGCAACCTGAAGGAATATGTTTTACTAGTAGTGGACACTTAATTATCTCCAACGAAGGTCAGGAAGGCAATGGTAAAATTCATATGTTTAGAAAAGAGACCATAGGAATGCCAAACACACCGAACACCGAACACCGATTAATGATTTGCGACGCAGTTTGCGAGAGATAATTGGGGGACCTGGAGTTAGGTGTTTCACGCCGACTTTGCATCTTGCTGCAGTGGTTTCCCCAAAAGCAAGATCTCGTCAGCAATGATCTCCGTAATATAGCGCTTGTTCCCGTCCGGTCCCTCATAGTTTCGGTGGATCAGTTTACCCTGAACGGCAACTTCGCTGCCTTTTCTCAAATATTTATCAGCGATTTCAGCTAAACCACCCCAGGCAACCACCTGATGCCACTGAGTATCCACGGTTTTTTCGCCAGAAGCATTTTTATAACTATCACTGGTAGCCATTGAAAAATTGACTACATTTTTTCCGCTGTCAAGCAGTCTGAACTCAGGGTCTTTGCCAACCCTTCCTATCAGTTGAATTCGGTTTTTTAAACTTTTCATGATCTTTCCTGTTTTGATTCTGATCACTAATTTAGCGGGATGCAGTCCCATTTTCTGGGATGCATTTAAATAAAGTATTCAGAAGTTGAAGAGTTGAATTACGCCGCTTGAATTGGCACAATGCCGCGATACTTGTAAACTTTAAGATTAAAGTACTGTGAGAGGTATACTTTTAAGCGGTCCTTGGCCAAAAACGCCACCCGGTTCTTGGATTTTAAAATGGTCATCTCCAGCACAGCTCTGATGAAAAAAGGTGAGCTGATAAAATCTTCCATCCAAATTTCAAATGCCTCGGACCAGTCATCCAGATATTTAGCGTAATGACTTTTTCCTGAGAAGATAAATTCCAATTGATTGCTACCTACCTTATATCTATAAACCCCTGCAAGTTCCCAATAGAAATTGTACAGATGTTGGGTAGAAAATTCCTTACAATTCTTAATTTCTTTAATGGTGTCGTCTTCAAGATCCAACGGATTAAAAAGAGTAAGATAAGTTTCCTTGACCACTGCTACTAGATTAGCAAGCAATTCATTTTGAGTATCGGCTTGCGCCTCCTTTAGTATGTAGTTCTTATCCAGTGGAAAGAGTAGGTGACTTACACTCATGGCACAAAGAAAAACAATTTTCTGAACCTAGCAAAATACTATTTCAATGCTTTGGCTTCAATGGTGCCCCCAAAGAACAAGCCATTTAAAAAAAGTTTGTTGGTTCCATACCAGAATGCCCTAAAGTTAGGATTATCAGTAAATGCTATTATTCGGCCTTTTCCAACATGAGCTATTCCAACCGCTGGAGTATTCTTCAATTCCTCCAACTTTTTAGCATGAATGTACCCCGACATTAATGGATCAGAGGTATACATTATAGGATTAGTAAAAGGATTTTTGGACCGTTTCATAAACAATTCAGAGTTTCTGAATACAGGCATGGTAGAGCGGTCCATTCCATAACCCAGAGGATGAGTAAGGTCCAGCTTAACTTCAAATATAGCACCTCCTATGTTCTGGGCACCTGTATATTTATTCCTTTCGCCGTATGGTAATTGAGATATAGTATCTCGTTCATTTTTCTCGAATACTAAGTTGCTTATTTTAACATCTGAAAGCCATTTTGCCCCGGTTTTCCAGCAAATAACCTGGTTTCCGTTTTCTATCCACTGTTTAAGTTTATCTTTTCCTTTTTTACTTAAGTAACGGTATTGACCACTTACCATGATCAAGGTATTAAATTTGCTAAGATCCAGCCCTGAAAATTTGCGTTGTGATACCATGGTCATGCTTACATCAAATCTCTGATCAAGCAAATGCCAAACTTCTCCTACCTCATATCCGTTGATGCCATCATCGGCAAATACCAGCACTTTTGGTTGAAACAGAGGCTTAATAGTAGGACTTCCCCAGGATTTTCCTTTGGTACTAAAGCCTGTGGATAACGATCTAATGGTAATGCCATCGTTTTCTGAAATAAGCACCATTAATTGATAAATCTCTTGTTCAGTTAATATTTGGTGGGCTACCGGTATGAGTACACTTCCAGGTGACATAGTTATACCCGATTCCAGAATCATGTTTTCAGTGGCAACCTTTACCTTTAACTGATGCTTGAACAATCTGTTTATGGCCCGGTAGGAATAATATTCCTCACATTCAAAAACATAGGCATAATGGCTCTTACCTCCGATGACCTGTCCTTTCGGAAAACTCAGGTCTTCAACCTGATCACCCAATAATGATTCTTTAAAATCACTTCGGTCCAATGAGCTGAAATCTAAGTTATATGCAAGAGGCATGGTCCAGGCAGAGACATCATAAAACAAACTATCTTTAAATTCCGTCCGTTGCTCAAACAAGGCCTTGATCAGTCGGGTTTGACTTTGCATGAGCGGAATAATATAGCTATGCTCTGGATTGAACTTTCTTCCTCCAACATCCACATCCTGACTAACACGATAGACATCAATTTGGTGTCTCTTGAGCATATCCAGAAAATGATATATTCTACCCTGATCCTCACACTGGAAGATGTAGGCCCTGATGTCATCATGATCGGATGCTTCAATAGCGCTGGAATAAAAGTTTCTTTGGTGTTCCAGGAGTGCTGTCCGTAGATCCATTGAAGCTTGTAAAGTTGATAAAGTGGTAGTAAACTGATTCTTAATGGCAAATGGAAATGTAAGTGTCCCATTATCAGTATCCTGAAGATGTCCTCTGGCACTGGCCTGTTCGAATAGTATCCCAACTGAGCCGTTTATGTCCGGATAGGTAGAGCCTTTACCATAATAAAAATCATCATAACCCTCCTGTGAATAATAAAGTGATCCGATCTCATCCAAGGCTTTCGCATGGTACGCCGCAATGGAGGAGGTCAATTTGTATGTACTCTCTGGAGTAAGCGGATGATTTCTGGAGGGAACTCCTGGTTGAAAGAAATAGGTTTGATGAGCCCCCATTTCATGATGATCTGTCAAAACATTGGGTTTCCAGTAGTGAAATTTCTCAATACGACCTTTTGATTCAGGGTGTTGCAATGGCAGCCAATCACGGTTAAGATCGAACCAGTAATGATTGGTCCTGCCTCGGGGCCAGGCTTCACTGTGCTCCAAGCTATTGGGATCACCATCCAGATTCTTACTGCGGTGACTGTTAACCCAACTGGCGAAACGATTCATTCCATCTGGATTAATACTGGGATCAATGAGTATTACAGAATTGCTAAGCAAATGTTCAACATCATCACCTTGTGCAGCAGCCAGGTAATATGCCGCTAACAAGGAAGCATTGGTGCCGCTGGCCTCATTGCCATGAACACTGTAACCCATCCAAACCACTACCGGCATATTTTCTATTTCTAAGTTGACGTTTTGGAAAGAGTCAGAAAGTTTCAAGTGCTGTTTTCGGATTGCTTCCAGATTCTGGTGGTTTTCAGGGCTGGTAAAAGTCAAAAGCATCAATGCCCGTCCCTCATAGGTATAACCATAAGTTTCTAAAGTAGCTCTGTCAGAAGATTCAGCTATAGCCTTCATATAACCAATTAATTTATCATGGCTCAGGTGCCATTCTCCTACAGAATGCCCGATAACTGAAGCAGGTGTAGGTATTTCATGGTTATAATCAATGGATTGTGGAAGGTAATACTGCAAATCTTGGGACAGCAAGGTACCATTCAAGAAGAACCCAAGACAAATAAATTTAAAAACTCTCGCCATATGAAATGAGTGTTTTATTAAGGTCAGCAGCATGAAAAGTAAACATTATTTAGCAAATGTTTCAGAACTTCGACCTGAGGGCTGATAACTAACCAAAGAATGAACTTTTATTAATGAAAATCATATAGTATAATTGTTGGGCACGCATTAACCATTAACCTAAAATTATATGAAAAAACATTTACCCAAAATTCTGCTGATTGCTTTGTTGGTAAACAGCACCTACACGTTATGGAGTCAGGGAAGTACTACTTCCAGCATGAATGGTACTATTACTGATTCAAACGGAGAAGCCATTCCCGGCGCTACGGTGATAGCCGTTCACCAACCAACCAACGCCCAATTTGGGAATATAACCGACGTCACGGGAACTTACCGCCTCAATAATATGAATGTCGGTGGACCTTATACAGTAACCGTCAGCTTCGTTGGGTTCGAATCTTTTACACAAGCAGGTGTCTACCTGGATTTGGGTCAAACATTTCGTTTGGATGCTAATTTGAGTGAGGATATTACTCAGTTGGAAGCAGTGGAAATAATAGCCACTACCGGCGATGTATTCGATGGAAACCGGTCGGCTCAAGAAACGGTGGTTAATGAATACACCATTCAACAACTACCCACAGTAAGCAGAGATTTGAATGACTTTACCCGTTTAACCCCTCTGGCTAATACCAGTGTGGGTATAGATGGTGCCATTTCTTTTGGAGGTCTCAATAATAGATACAATTCAGTTTTTATTGATGGGGCTGCTACCAATGATTACTTTGGGCTAGCCAGTAACGGAACCAATGGCGGCCAAACAGGAATATCGCCTATTAGTATTGATGCCATAGAGCAGTTCCAGGTGGTGTTGGCACCTTATGATGTGCGTCAAGGGGGACTGGCAGGAGCGGGTATCAGTGCGGTAACCCGGACAGGTTCAAACGAGTTTGAAGGATCGGTTTGGTATCTGGTCGGTAACGAGGACCTGGCAGGAAAGACACCTACAGACAGCGGTCCGCGTAAAAAGTTAGCTGATTTTAGCAATAAGACTTATGGGTTCCGTTTAGGAGGTCCAATTATCAAAGATAAACTGTTCTTTTTTGCCTTAGCCGAAGTCCAAAGGGATGAAACTCCGCAACCATTTTCAATAAACGATTACCTGGGAGATGCCGATGCTGCTAAATTTGATCAAATTGGCGATTTTGTAAAGAATAATTATGGGTATGAACCTGGAGAATGGCGACAAACCAGCAACAAACTTGATGGTGAGAAATTCATGTTGAATCTGGATTGGAATATCAGTCAGAAACATAAGCTGGCGGTACGCTATAGATACACTAAGGCAACCCAAATCGGTCCCGACAGATCGACCAATACTGAAGCGAATTTTTCTAATAGTGGACAAACTTTCCCTTCAATAGCAAATTCAGGTTCAATTGAGTTGAAAAGTAACTTTTCAAACTCTTCCAATAGTTTGATTTTGGGAATCACTACGGTAAGAGATGACCGTGAAGTGACCGGACAGCCGTTCCCAAGTATTTCCATTGATGATGGGGCAAATGGAGCATCCATCGTTCTTGGAGGTGAACCGTTTTCTCATGCCAATGTGGTCAACCAGGATGTAATTACATTGACCAATAATTTCAATTTATATCGAGGAAGACATACAATAACTTTTGGCACCCACAATGAATACTTTAATATTTTCAACCTGTTCTTACCATTTCATCCACCTCAATACTCCTTTAGCTCTACGGACAAGTTCTTGCAAGCCATTCCAGAGGCTTACCTCTTCTTGTATGGGCACGAACAATTTGATGAGAACCAAGGAGATGATGCAATTTCTGTAGCTGCGGATTTTAACACAGTACAATTGGGCTTCTACCTTCAGGATGAGTTCCAGGTAAGTGATAACTTGAAATTGACTGGGGGTATACGGGTGGACATCCCCATTTTCCTTACAGATGGCGTAGACAACACTCAGTTTGATACCAGTATATTTGAAGATGCAGGATATGATCTTCAGGGAGCTACCGCTGGTCAGGTGCCAAGTACCCAGCTTCATTGGAGTCCCCGCTTTGGCTTCAACTGGGATGTAAGTGGTAATAAAAGCACTCAAATACGTGGTGGTTTGGGGATATTTACCAGCCGGATCCCCTACGTATGGCCTGGAGGTATTTATCTAAGGAATGGTCTTACCAGTGGATTTACTGTGGGATTTGATGGTGCTGGATTTGCTCCCCCCAGTGGAGACGGATCTTTAGGGATTCCCTTTGAACCCGATCTTACCAAGCAACCATCAAATAAAGTCAGCCCTCAAGGTGATGTGGACTTATTTGCTGATGATTTCAAATTCCCTCAAATTTTTAAGATGAGTTTAGGAGTAGATCATAAGCTGCCTTGGTGGGGATTAATTGGTACCCTTGACGTACAATACACTAAAAAGGTAAATGACATTAATTATACCATGGTTAATAAACCGTTGAACCCCATAGGCACTTTAACCGGCACTCCGGATAATCGCCCAATATTTGATCCGACATTTTTGGACCCAACATATAACTATATAACATTAGCAGATAACACCAGCAAGGGGAATACCTTCAGTTTTACTGCTCAAGCACAGAAACCGCTACAAAATGGATTTACCGGCAGCATAGCTTACTCCTATACACATGCGGAGTCTCTATTTGATGGTACAATATTTATCAATGCCAATCAATGGAATGAGTATCATAGCGTGACCGGAAGAAACAATCCTTCAGGGTTACAACGTTCACAATATGCTACTGGATCCAGAATTGTAGGGTTCCTTTCCAAACGCTGGGAATATGCTAATAACTTTGCCACTTCAGTTTCAATGTTCTACAATGGTCAATCTGGATTGTCTTTCAGCTATGTATATAATGATGACGGTGGTTTATTAACTAATGATGACCCCAACCTGGATGAAGCGCGCAATTTGATATACGTACCAGCAAACTCAGGTGAAATTATTTTTGGAGAATTGGTAGATGATGGCATGGGTGGTCTAATGGTTGCAGAGGTGTCAGAAGCAGACGCCATGGCCCAGTGGGCGGCATTGGATACTTTCATCAATGGCGATGGGTACCTGAGCGAACGCCGAGGCCAATACGCTGAGAGGAATGGAGGTCGTATGCCATTTGAAAACATTCTGGACTTCAGGGCGGCCCAGGAGTTTTTTATCAATACTGGCGGAAAAAGACATTCGTTGGAGGTTTCCATTGATATCTTCAACTTTACTAATTTCTTGAATAAGGACTGGGGTCGCAGACATGAGATAAGTGACAACCAAAACTTTCAGTTGATTAATTTTATAGGGTTTATGCCTGACCAAGACACTGGAGAGTTAACCGTTCCAACCTACTCATTTTCAGATCCAGGTGATCCATGGAGTATTATCCAATCAGGGGTAAACAGCGCCCGTTGGAGTGCCCGGCTTGGGTTGCGATATACATTCTAGGAAAAGTGTAATCTTACTAGAAACGGTGTAAGCCTTTTGACTGATGCCACTAAAGCGCAAGTGACCTTTTCGGAACACTTGCGCTAATTTCCAGGGAACCGGGGCACCTGTGAAGCTAAAGTCCAACAAATTACGTATATTATTCGGCATAAAACTTAAAGATCTATGTCAGGAGCATTGAACCTGAAATTTGTCAACGTTATTTTCTGCCTAACTCTATTCCTTACAGCTTGTATGAAAAGCCAGCAGGAAGCAGACGCCGAGCCTGATGAAGTTACTCTATTACCACCAGTGGAGTTTGACTTGGACAAGATCAAGAAACGTGGCTCGCTGATTGCCGTGGTAGATAACAGTACCACCAGCTATTTCATTTACAAGGGTCAGCCCATGGGATATGAGTACGAACTACTGACTTTGTTAGCGGAAGATCTTGGTGTTGAGCTCAAATTGATTATTACTTCAGATATCGATGACGCAATGATCAAGCTGAATAGCGGAGAAGGAGATATAGTAGCGTATAATTTGACTGTCACCAAAAAAAGAGCTGAGCTAATCTCTTTTACAGACCACCTAACCTTATCTCGCCAGGTCCTGGTCCAGAAAAAACCGGACAACTGGCGTCAAATGAAATTGCACGAGATCGAGAAATTAATGATTCGGGACCAAATTGAGCTGATAGGTGAAGAAGTGTACGTTCGAAAAAGCTCAAGTTTTGTAAGTCGTTTACAAAATCTGTCCGAGGAGATGGGAGGTGATGTAGTCATAGTGGAGGAGCCGGGCAATGTGGAAGTGGAAAATCTAATACATAGAGTTGCTGAAGGGGATATTAAATTTACGGTTGCAGATGAGAATGTGGCCAAGTTGAATGCTACCTATCATAAAAACCTGGATATTAAAACTCCCATTAGCTTTTCACAAAGAATCGCATGGGGAATGCGTAATAATAGCCCTCAATTGCTTCAAACTGCCAATTTATGGCTGCTTAAGATGAAAAAAGAAGTGCCTTTCTATACTATTTACGACCGGTATTTTGAAAGTTCCAAGGCCTCACTTAGACGGGTACACAGTGATTACTCAACATTAGTGGGTCACCAACTGAGTCCTTATGACAGTTTGATTAGAAAAGGTGCCCTTGAATTAGGTTGGAACTGGGAGTTACTGGCCGCTTTAATTTTTCAAGAGTCGAAATTTAATCCAAAGGCAGGTAGTTGGGTAGGCGCTAAGGGTTTAATGCAACTCATGCCGGCAACAGCCAAGCAATTCGGTGCAAGTGATCCTGAAGACCCCCAACAAGGTATTACGGCAGGAGTAAAATATTTAAAATGGTTGGATGAATTCTGGCAGCCAAAAGTACCAGATGATGAAGAGCGTGTCAAGTTTATTTTGGGCTCCTATAATGTGGGTCAGGGCCATGTCCTGGATGCCAGAAAATTAAGTAATAAATACGGAAAGGATTCAACCATTTGGGATGATAATGTAGCCTTTTATTTATTGAAGAAGTCTGAGCCGGAGTTCTACAACGATCCCGTGGTCTCTTCTGGTTATTGCAGGGGTAGGGAACCAGTGCATTATGTTGAAGAAATATTATACAGGTCTAAGCAATACCAGCAACTTATGTCAAATCAACCGGTGCTTTCGGAGCTTTGATTATAATATTAAAGTCCAGGGTGTTCTTCAAACAAATAAAAAAACCCCGCCAAATGGACGGGGTTCACCTGATACAACACAATTTATTCTTTTACGATACCACTACCGTGGCCTCATCAGGAGATTCGGAGATTTTCGATAGCGGAGCAACTTTGAATGCTTTTTTAACCTTGTGACCACAATAGGTGCAGTTTTGATATTTTAACAGCTGGCCTGGGTCATTCTCTGTAGGAGTCTCCAACAATTCTTCCTTAACAACTTTCAAAGTTTGGTAGCTACACTCAGGACACTCGATAGCATGTAAGTGACCGGCGTATTTTTCAATTTGGGTATAACCGTTTTCTTCATCTACCCAAACATCATAGTCAATGGAAAAAATGTTTTCCTCAGCTTGCATCCCGTCGTCAAGATGGACATCTTCTTCCTCCTCACTCAATAACTTCATTGGTTTTCCCGATTTAGGAGAAATCCTTGGTTTGTACCTTAATTGTTGAAGCTTTTTCTCCAAGAATGTAGGATAGTAGAAATTCAACAAATTGTGGATCACGGAAATTGCTAATATTGACATCATAAGGGCCACGAACAAGCTGACAATGAACCAAACAACCGTAGGTTGAGCAGAAAGAGTGGTCAGATAAACGGCAATTCCAGAGATCAAAAATACACTGGCATAAAAAAGTAATTTGATCTCATGCAGATTTCGGAAATCATATTTGGATTTAGATCCCTTACTAAGCAGTAATCTGACCCAATAATAGGTTAGAATCCCAAGGCCAAAACTAAAAAGTCCATATGAAGTCAATGAAGCCCATTGATTCCAAACAGCAATACTTTCAATATTTTCGTACAGTAACATGATCTTAAGTATTTAAAGCAGGCAAATTTTCAAAAATTAAATAGGTTGTAATACTTTCTGAATACGATTTAACACTATTTGGCAGGGAAGAAAAGCAATATTTTCCTCAAAAATTACATGAGTATAAAAGGGGGTGAATTTTACCTCAGGGATTTAGCTGTACGATCGACCATCATTTCCATAGCGGCACTGGCAATAGCCTCTGGGTCAAAGCCACATTCCTCATGTAGTTCGATCTGCTGACCATGTTCGATTATTTGGTCTGGAATGCCCAATCTTTGCACTGCGCAGTTATAGCCGTGGTCCACCATAAATTCCAATATGGCACTACCAAACCCGCCTAAAAGACAACCATCTTCTACAGTGAGTACTTTGGGGAATTTGGAAAAAACTTGGTGCAGCAATTCTTTATCAAGTGGCTTTACAAACCGCATATCGAAATGGGCCGGATACAAATGATGTTCTTGAAGTTTCTGACAGGCCTTAACTGCGTAATTACCAATATGGCCTATAGTTAAAATAGCCAACTCCTCTCCATCAAGAATCATTCTACCGGTACCGATTGCAATTTCCCTCATCGGTGTTCTCCATTCAGGCATGACTCCAGGCCCCCCGGGGATATCTAATAGTAAACGCTTTTCCATCCCTGGGTAATTGAGCAGTGTACATAAGATTTCTAAGTTCGGACTCGTTCATTGGGGCCGATACGATCATATTAGGCAGGCATCTCATATAGGCCAGATCATATGCACCGTGATGTGTCGGTCCGTCTGATCCGGCAAAACCCGCACGGTCAAGGCAGAAATTCACTGGAAGGTTCTGTATGCAGACATCATGGATCACCTGATCGTAGGCCCGTTGCATAAACGTACTATATATATTACAATAGGGTATAATACCTTGTGTGGCTAAGCCAGCACTGAAAGTAACCGCATGTTGTTCTGCTATACCTACATCAATGGCCCGGTCTGGCATGGCCTCCATCATGATGTTCAGTGACGAACCCGAGGGCATAGCTGGAGTAATACCCATGATCTTACTGTTCTTTTCCGCCAGTTCCACCATAGTATGACCAAAGACCTGCTGATAATTTGGTGGTTGCAGTACGTCGTGTACTTTTTTGTATATTTCTCCAGTGACTTTATCAAAGGTTCCCGGGGCGTGCCATTTTGTTTGGTTCTCCTCGGCTATTGGGAAACCTTTTCCTTTGACTGTTATACAATGTAAGATTTTGGGTCCCGGGATATGTTGAAGATCCTTAAGCACATGTACCAAGTGGTCTACATCGTGTCCATCTATGGGGCCGAAGTATCGAAGGTTGAGCGCTTCAAATAGGTTGCTCTGTTTCAGTAGTACGGATTTTAGCCCATTTTCTACTTTTGACACTACTTCTCGGGCTGAAGACCCAAATTTACTTAGTTTACCCAGCGCATGCCACAGTTCATCCTTCACTTTATTATAGGTCTGAGAGGTAGTGATATCAGTCAGGTAGTTTTTCAATGCCCCTACATTCGGGTCAATTGACATGCAATTATCGTTTAGAATAATAAGCAAGTTGCAATTTGAGACACCAGCATGATTCATGGCCTCGAACGCCAACCCTGCAGTCATGGCCCCATCACCAATAACCGCTATATGTTGCTTATCTTTGATATTAAGATATTCTGATGCCCGGGCCATACCAAGTGCTGCGGAAATGGAGGTAGAACTGTGACCCACGCCAAATGTGTCATAATTACTTTCATTTCTTTTGGGAAAACCTGATATCCCTCCATAAACCCGATTGGTATGAAATACATCTTTTCGTCCGGTCAGGATCTTATGACCATAAGCCTGATGACCAACATCCCATACTAATTGGTCTTCTGGAGTATTGAACACATAGTGAAGGGCTACCGTTAATTCAACAACCCCAAGGCTAGCCCCAAAATGTCCGCCGTATACCGATACCATGTCTACTATAAACTGCCTGAGCTCCTGAGTTAATTGCACAAGTTGTTCTTGCTTTAGATTCTTAAGGTCCCGCGGACTGTCGATAGCAGCTAATAACTTGCCTGGTTCAATTAACATTCGATAAACTCCGGTTATTTAATAGTAAACTGATATAAAAGTACTATGTTTTGGAAATTACTGCAATAATTTCATCTGGCAATCAGTTAAATCACATTTTTTTTGGGGTCCTGACTTAATTCCGGAGTATATATGATATCTTTGACTAGCCTGTATTTTTTGAATTACCCCTGAATTAACCGGAACAATATTGAGTTTTGAGATAAAGCTTCCTCTATTTGAAGGCCCTTTTGATCTGCTTCTATTTTTTATTCAGCGTGATGAACTGGACATTTACGACATTCCAATAACCAGTATTACCGTTGACTTTTTGGAGTATATCCATGAGCTGGAAGAGCTGAATATTGAAGTGGCCAGTGAATTTATTCTGGTGGCTGCTACCCTGATGAGGATCAAAGCCAAAATGCTACTTCCCCGCCCGGTTCTGGACGAAGATGGCCAAGAGATTGATCCCAGGGAGGAGTTGGTGAAGCACTTATTGGAATATAAGAAGTATAAGTCGGTTCTGACTCAATTACAGGAAATGGAGCTTGACAGGTCGCTACGGGAACAACGTGGCAATACATTATCTGAAATCAGATCCTTGTCCGCAACTGCCAACGTAGAGGCTGAATTGCAGGATGTCGATCTCTATAAACTACTCAAAGCGTTCCAAAAAGTAATTGAGCAGTTTGAAAATGAGCAGCAACAACCTGTTCATCAGGTGGTTCAATATCCATATAGCATTCAAGGGCAAAAAGAAATGATTTTACATGAGTTGGTACCGGGACAGAAGCTTTCATTTGTGGATATCATTGACAAAAACGCTAACAAAGTGGCGGTGATTTTTAACTTTTTGGCAATTCTGGAACTACTGCAGTTGCAGTTGATTACCCTGCACCTGGGCATAGGATTTAATAATTTCTGGATCGAGAAGCTTGAAGCAGCTTTGGTAGATTAGATGCCCCAGGATACCGGAAAAATATTCAAAACCTTAAATCCTAATAAAATTTGGATCCCGGTCTTATTCGGCTTGGGAATAGTGGTTTACTTGTTCTACAGTGACCCTGATGTAAGTGTTGAAAACCTTACCTTGATCCTGAATGCCCGCCCGGGAATGTTCTTATTGGCTCTTCTAATGATACTTGCCCGTGCGGTATTATATATCTACCGCATAAAAGTAATTGCCAAGGAACACCTGGATTGGACCAGCTCAATTTATGTAATCATCCTATGGGAGTTTGCCAGTGCAGTAACTCCTTCGGTAGTGGGTGGAACAGCGGTGGCAGTATTTATCTTGCTCAAGGAAGGGGTAAGTTTAGGTAAGTCATTGGCTTTGGTCATGCTTACAGCCATAATGGACAATTTAATCTTTGTGGTTTTCGCTCCCATGGTGTTCTTTTTTGCTGAAGGACAGATCATCCCTGAATCTACCAAGCCCCTGGGGTTTATGGGCTGGTCATTCAGCCCACAAACTGGCATACAGGTGCTGTTTTGGATAAGTTACATACTTATAGGCCTTTACACACTGATCATGAGTTATGCGTTATTTCTTAAACCAAGGGCGTTCAAATGGGTGCTGCTAAAAATGACCACCATCAAATTGCTCAGGCGCTGGCGCCATCGTGCATATGAACATGGGAATGAAATCATTTGGGCCTCCAGTCAAATGAAAGGAAAACGGCTAATGTTCTGGGTAACAATTTCAACAGTGACGGTATTGATATGGTCTGTAAGATACCTTCAACTGAACCTGATTATTGCTTCTTTTGTGGATCTTCCTCTGGCAGACCATATTTTGATATTTGCCCGTCAATTTATACTATGGATTATCATGTTGGTATCTCCAACCCCAGGAAGCAGTGGAGCTGCAGAGTTTTTCTTTCCCCTGTTTTTCGAAGATTATCTGGGCCCATATACCCTTATAGCCAATATAAGCTGGAGGGGCATGTCCTTCTATCCTTATTTGCTTCTAGGAGCTATCTTTTTGCCTAGATGGCTTCGCAGAGTGTTCTTCGTCAAGCAGCCAGAAAACTCCTAGTGCTGCTCTAACTGAGAGAAGAAAAACCCAGCTTCAATAATGGCATTTTCGTCCGAATCAGATCCATGGACCGCATTGGCTTCTATAGAGGTCCCGAATATTTGGCGAATAGTACCGGGGGCGGCATTTGTGGGATCGGTAGCTCCTATAAGCACCCGAAAATCTTCAACAGCGTTTTCTTTGGTAAGCACCATGGCAATGATTGGACCGGAAGACATATAGTTACACAAATCCTGATAGAACGGTCGTTCTTTGTGTACGGCATAAAATTGCCCAGCCACTGCTTTTCTGATTTGAATTTTTTTCATGGCTTGTATATAGAAGCCAGCCTCTTCCATCATCTTTATGATGGCTCCGGAATGGCCACTACTAACCGCATCTGGTTTGATCATGGTAAAAGTTGTACGTCCTTGCATGGTTTTATTTCAATTCTTGGTTCACTGGAAATGGCGCGCTAAGTTATTACTTTTTAAATATTAAAGCAGGCCTCTAGGCATTCCTTTTTAGCAATTGGACTCTTTGTTTTTTGTGTATTTATTCACAACTTTGCAAATCACAATTTCGCCGATAGCAGGGGCATGGGTATTAATGCAGGATCTTCAAGCTTTTAAAGAGCTACTTAACACTCCTAGAAACATCATAATAGTAACTCATCATAGACCCGATGCAGATGCATTGGGTTCTTCATTGGGACTGTCAGGGTTTTTAAAGAAAAAGGGTCACCAGGTCACGGTGATAAGCCCTTCCGAATATCCAGTATTTCTTAACTGGATGAAAGGAAATGATGAAGTGCTCATTTATGATAAATCCAAACAACATTCAATAGATCAATTAATAAAAAAGGCAGATATGATCTTTTGTCTGGACTTTTCAAATTTACATCGTATCAATGAGCTAGGCGAACACATAGCTCAATCCGAGGCCAAAAAGGTACTTATAGACCATCATTTGGACCCGGAGGACTTTGCTACCTTTAAAATTTGGAGCGTGGAGGCTGCAGCTACCGCAGAGTTGGTTTATGAACTGATAGCGGAGCTAGGTGAGACCATGTTGATTGATCAGGATATAGCCGAAGCGCTCTATGCAGGTATCATGACCGATACCGGTTCTTTCCAGCATTCCAATACCACTCAAAATGTACATCGAATAACTGCCTCTCTAATCGATCTTGGTGCAGACACTCATAAAGTGGCGCGACTTATTTACGACTCTAATTCTTTGGATAGGTTGCGTTTTATTGGTTTCGCATTGAGTCAGCGGCTAGAAGTTCTGGAAGAATTCAATGTTGCTTTATTTGCCATCTCTAAAGAAGACTTAAGCAGATTCAGTTCAAAAACAGGGGATACTGAGGGATTAGTGAATTATGCACTCTCAATGCATGGGATCGTATTGGCGGCGTTAATTATTGATCGGGGGGAATTAATTAAGATCTCATTTCGTTCGGTAGGAGACTTCCCAGCGAATGAGCTGGCTCAGAAATATTTCGATGGAGGCGGACATAGAAATGCCGCTGGAGGCAGATCTAAGTTATCTCTGGAAAAAACGGTTAGTAAATTTAAAAACTTGCTGCCGTCGTATAAATCGAAACTAACTACTTCATACTAAAAAAGAGAAAATGTTTAAAAGAATCATATCAATACTGACAGTAGTAGCTTTAGTGGCTGCCAGCTGTGGGCAACAGGATGGATTTAAAATCACCGAATCCGGACTCGAATATAAATTTGTAAGTAAAGGCACCTCTGGCAATCAGCCTGAGGAGGGGCAGATTATTACCTTGAATCTCTCAATGATCAGCGATGGAGATAGCATATTAATGGAGGCGTCCAACATGCCTATCCAAAAAGTGGAACAAATGTGGAATATAAAAGGCGGAATTGAAGAAGCCTTTGCAATGTTGTCAGAGGGAGACAGCATCATTGTCAAGGTAAAAGCCGGTGACTTATATCAGCGCACCTGGCAAATGCCTGTTCCTCCAAACATAAATGAGGAAGAGATGATCACCTGTGTCATTGGATTGGAGAAAATTCTTAATGCAGATGAATTTCAGAAACAACAGGCACTGGCACGGGTTGAGGAAATTGATTCCTTCAGAGAACAAGCGTTGTCGGATAAGCAGGAACAAATGGACATTGACATCGCGGCAATTGATGCTTACCTCAAAAAAAACAGCATCATTGCTGAAACTACTGAAAGTGGCATGCGTTACATAATACTTGAGGAAGGTTCTGGGCCAAAACCACAAGTTGGAGACCAGGTACAGGTGAATTACACTGGAAATGTGTTGGAAGGTGACTATTTCGACACCTCAGTAGAGGATAAAGCAAAGGAATTCGGGTTGCATGACCCACGCCGGCCTTATGGTCCTTTTGAATTCATACTGGGTACCGGAGGAGTAATCCATGGCTGGGATGAAGGAATTGCTTTATTGAATCAAGGGACAAAGGCGAGACTATATATACCTTCTCCTATGGCCTATGGAGATCAGCAACGAAGTGAAATAATTGTAGCCAATGCCATTCTGGAATTTGAAGTTGAACTAGTAGATATTACCAACAACTAATTATGAAGAATACAGCTTATACATTTTTTGTGTTTGCCTTATTAGGACAAAGTTGCCTCGAAAGCGATGTGCCTTCCATAGAATGTACTCCTGAGACTGTTGCACAGCAGAACTCGACCATTGACGACTACATTGCAGAGAACAACATGCCCATGCAAGTCACTGCTTCTGGATTGAGATATTCAATAGATGAAGCTGGAACCGGGGACAATGTCGCCTACGGAGATACTATTGAGGTCGCATACCAGGGCACTTTGTTGGATAGCTTAACTTTTGATCAAGGCACTCTGGGTCCACCTTCATTTCCGTTTTTTCAGCAGAATTCTTTTATTCCCGGATTTGAAGAGGGGTTGCTTCTACTAAATGAAGGCGCTCAGGGAACTTTTATTCTTCCTAGTGAATTGGCTTATGGCTGTTTTCCCCCTCAAGGAAGTATAATCAACGAGAACGAGATTCTGATCTTTGAGATCACCATGGTCAGCGTGAATCCATAACCTAAATGGTCCTGTGCTTTGCTACTAATAACCAGCACAAGCTCGAGGAAGTAAGGGCGCTGCTTCCTGCTGGATACCCAGTACTTTCTTTAGAAGATATTGGCTGTGATTTTGACCTTCCAGAAACTCAGAACACCTTGGAAGGAAACGCCCATCAAAAAGCGAGTTATGTTAAAGAGCATTATCAGATGGATTGCTTTGCCGATGATACAGGGCTGGAAGTAGATTCACTTGATGGGGCACCGGGTGTATATTCTGCCCGGTATGCAGGTCCAGAAAAAAGTGACCGGGCCAACTGCACCAAATTACTTCAGGAACTAAAAGAAAAAAGCCAGAGACAGGCAAGATTTCGCACGGTGATTTGCCTGATCAGGGAGAACGACAGCCACTAT
>PVMK01133709.1_pt1 | contig 19814 bp, 25 predicted proteins | sample 1853481 | NCBI WGS metagenome assembly PVMK01 (sample SAMN08533507, study PRJNA380276) | Marine sediment metagenome, whole genome shotgun sequencing project. | reverse complement strand
CTAACTAATGATGTCAAAGCTACTCACTCTGCATCTGTTGCCCAAATAGATGAAGAACAACTCTTTTATCTTAACACTAGATGTCTAAGCTATAGTGAAGCCGAAAGGACAATTATTGAAGGATTCTTAGAACCACTATCCAGAAAAATGTCTTTCCAAGTACGAGCATGGATTGCTTATCTAATTGAATCCAAATGGGAAAACAAGGAACTGTCAATTAACACAGATGAGGAATTAGCAAAGTTTGTAGAAATTGAGGAGACACGCTACAATGAAGACGCAGAAATTGAGCAACACTACAAGTATAGGTGATTTTTCTGTCTGAATGGATAAAGGCTTGTAATTTGGAGCAGGTAAAAGAAGGCCAGCTTTTTGGATTAACTATTAATGATAAGAAAATTCTTCTAGCTAATCTTAAAGGCAAAATACGTGCAACTGATCTAATTTGCACTCATGCTAATGCAGATCTTTCTACTGGATTTCTTAGTGAAGAAGGTGTAAGATGCCCATTACATCTTTCTGTTTTTAATTTAGAAGATGGGAAGCCACAAAATCTTCCTGCAGAAACACCACTCAAAGTGTATAATGTTAAAATAGATAACAACGAGGTTTACGTAGAGGTTTAAAACATGCAAAGCACACAATCATCTTTTGAAAATTTGAGAAAAGATTTTCCAATTCTTAAGCGAACTGTTAGAGATAACAAACGTCTAGTATATCTTGATAATGCATCAACAACCCAAAAACCAAATCAAGTAATTGATTCTATTACTGATTATTACAGAAATTATAATTCTAATATTCACAGGGCAGTGTATGCTATAGCTGAGGAAGCAACTGAAGCATATGAGGCAACTAGAGATAAAATTGCTGATTTTATCAACGTAAAAGATAGACAGGAAATTATCTTTGTTCGAGGAACCACTGAGGCAATCAATCTTGTTGCATATGCATGGGGTAGACCTCACATCAAAGAAGGTGACATTATTGTTACTACTGAATATGAACACCACAGCAACATAGTACCTTGGCAACTTCTCACACAAGAGAAAGGTGCTAAATTAGAATACATTGGAATGGATGATGATGGAGAGTTAATTTTAGATGATCTTGACAAATATCTTGCAACAGGTAAAGTCAAACTTGTAACTTTTAGTTTAATGTCAAATGTTCTTGGAACAATTACTGATGTTGAAAAGATTATAGAAAAATGCAAGGCAGCAGGTGTTCTCACACTAATTGATGCTGCTCAGGCAGTACCTCACATGAAAGTTGATATTGAAAAACTAGGATGTGACTTTTTTGCATTTTCTGGGCACAAAATGCTAGGTCCTACAGGAATCGGTGTTTTGTGGGCTAGAAAATCGGTTTTAGAAACTATGATTCCATTTCATGGAGGTGGTGATATGATTAGAGAAGTTCACAAGTATGAAACTACATGGAATGATTTACCATACAAATTTGAAGCTGGTACTCCAAATATTGCAGATGTTATAGGATTTGGGGCAGCCATTGATTATCTTACAAAGATTGGAATGGATAATGTACGAGAACATGAAGTAGAACTGACAAAATATGCTATGGAGAAATTATCCGCAGTTAAAGGGATTCATATCTATGGTACAAAAGATATCTCAAAACGTGGCGGTGTAATCTCATTTAATTTTGCAGATGTGCATCCTCATGATGTTGCACAAATTATTGATGGAGAAGGAATAGCAGTTCGTTCTGGTCATCACTGTGCACAAGTTTTGATGGAGCGACTTGATGTTGCAGCAACATCAAGGGCCAGCTTTTACATTTACAATACCAAAGAAGACATTGATGCTCTTGTGAATTCATTAAATAAAGTAGCCAAGGTGTTCAAACTATGAGTAATGCAGACATTTATCATGAGATGATTGTTGATTATTCAAGAAATCCAACAAACTACGAGACCAAAGAACAGAGAGAGCATGAAGATTCATTCTTCAAAACTACAGATGTAATATTCCATGATTCAAATCCATTATGTGGTGATAGTATTGATATTGGATTGAAAATTGATGATAACAAAGTTACTGATATTAAATTTTCTGGAAAAGGTTGTGCAATTTGTATGGCTTGCTCTTCAGTTTTAACTGAAATAACAAAAGGCAAGAGTCTTGATGATGTAAGAAAAATTGAGAAACATGACATATTAGGTGAGTTAGGTCTTGAACATCTTCAAGCTGTCAGAATAAAATGTGCCTTACTATCACTCAAAGTACTGAAATCTGCTCTTTACACCTATCTTGCAGACCATCTTGATGATTCTCAAGATGTAGATAGATTAAAAGAAGATGCAGCAAATCTCTACTAGTATGAGTGATTTTGTTCCTGTAACCCCAATTATACTTCAAATAAGAAAAATAATCTTTGAAAAATTCAATGATGTTGATACTAAATTTACCAACGATGAAATTTTTGAGACACTCAAAGAAAACGGTGACATTAATCCCTCTTGGATAATTGATGATGTTGAACCATTTTTCAACGAAATTTGTGATTCTGGTCTTGCAAGAAACATTGCACAAAATTTTACTACAATCTGGCTGAAGCTATTTGATCCTGTTGAAAAACTTCATTGTAATGCTTGTAACCATGATATTCATCTTGGAACATCTGAAAAAAGAATCTGTCCTAACACTTCTTGTAAATCTTCTATTTAGATCTGTGTTTTTTTGCGGCATCTTCTAGTGCTTTAATCATTGGCAACTTTTCTCCCTGTAAGATAAAGTACCAATGCACCACCTGCAGTACTAACATGATTGATTTTATCTGCTAATCCTTGTTGTTTTAGTGCACTAGTCAAGTGTCCACCACTAACAATTGTTGTTGCCATTGAGTTTGCAACTGCTTTGAGTAATTCATTTGTACCATAACTAAAATTCTCTTTTTCAAAAAATCCTGCTGGCCCACTGATAAACACGGTTCCTGCACCTGAGATCAATTTTGAATAGTACTCTACAGTCTTTGGACCCAAATCATAAATTTTATCACCTTTGCCCATCTCCCTACATCCATCTCAACTCTTTCCCCATCTTTGTCAATTGCAATATCTACAGGTGTGGCAAAAACATCAGGATATTCACCTATCAAAGCATGTGCTTTTGCTACAACCTCGTCTTCTCTTTTGATTCCAAGAGAAGATTTGATTCTGCCTTGTGCACGCATAAACACATTCCCAATCAACCCTGTTAATAGAACATGGTCAGCACGACCATTTTGAATCAATAACTTGATTGCCTCAATTCTATCTGGTATTTTTGAGCCTCCAAGAACAATCACATGTGGTGCTTTGGCAACAGTCATTATTTCATCCAGATTTCGAACTTCTTTTTCAACAATCCTTCCTGCACATGCTGGTAACACTTGTGGAAAACCAACAATTGATGGATGTGTTCTGTGAGCACTAGGAAATGAATCTAATACACAAAGATCAAATAATTTGGATAATCGACTAACCATAATTGTTTTGGCAGCATTCTCTGGTGTAAATTCATAATTTTCCTCAGCACACAATCTGAGATTATCTAAAAGTAGAATGTCTCCCATCTTCTAGATCTTTGATTGCATTTTGTGCGGCTTCACCAATTACATCTTCAACATATTTTATTTTTCTATTCATAAATTTTTCAAGAACTTTTGCATGTTTGTCCATTCCAGTATAATCTTTATTTCCAACCCTGCCTTGGTGTGATGCGATAACTACCCTGGCATCTTTTAATGACTTTAGGGTTTCAATGGCTTCTTCAATTCTTTTGGTACCTGAAATTTCCATTGTTTCTGGATCTATGGGGACAATTCATGTCGACTCTCAAAAAAACAGTCTTACCTTTTAGGTCAAAATCATCTAGTGTGAGCACCTTCACGATTTTTCTATTATGCACTTGGTTAAATTCTTTGAGCCGATCAGAATTATTTTCTTAAATCTTATTTCTAAACCGTGATTTACACTTCCAAAACTTATGTATTGATAAAAATTAAAAGCTACGTACTTGAGGTTTAATTAATTGCAAAATTGGATTTTTGATATCAGGTCACGTTCCTTTGTCCTGCTAACAGTTTTGTTTCTAATTCTCACTGCTTTTGTATACTATGGAGTAACTGAAAGTTTTGATCAAAGTATAGTTTTATTTTTCTCTCAAAATGTTGGAAATCCAGCAATTGACACCATTATGCAGTATATCACAGAAAGTGGTGAGACTTTGTGGATGTGGCATTTACAATTCTGATATTAATTATTCCAAAAACTCGTAGAATTGGAATCACTCTGCTGATTCTAATTGTGATTTCCACGTTACTTACTGGCTATATCAAATGTGGTGTTGATAGGGACAGACCTGATTTTGATTATGAAGGTGCACCATTCCCTGTAGAAATTAGTCGTGATACATACGCATTATTCTGTGAGGGTGGGTATGATGCATCATATCCTTCTGGCCATGCAGCAAGATCCATGATATTTGGAATAATCTTGGGTTATGCACTTTCAGAACGATTCCCTAGAGGTGCATATTTACTATTTCTATATCCTGTGATGATTTCAATTAGTAGGATCTATGTCTTACAACATTATCCTATGGATGTCATTGGGGGTGCCGTTATTGGAATAATGCTTGCCGGAGTAATGGCCAAGAGAACAAAACTTTACAACATTTTTGATAAATCAAAAACCTAATTCTGTCAAAGAAGCATTACTTATCAAAACTATTGCATAATGATCTTCATCATGGTGATATGTCCAATATTTGATATCTCGAATTTCATTTTTTTGTCTGAGTTCATGTGTTACTCCTGTAGTGACAGTGTACCCAATTCTTTTTGCAAGTTTTGATTCTTTTGGCATCAAGACCTTAAATCCCTCTTTTCTATTTTCAAATCCAAGTTTTACCATGTCCTCAACTGCCATTGATGCATCTTTTTCGTCTTTTAGATCATACGTCTTTAATATTGGCAAATCTTTTGGATGAAACTCCATGATTTTCATGGAATCTCTTAACTAATATTTTTTAAAAAATGATTTTAGCGATCATTATTGGTTAATTTTCTTTACTGATAAGTCAAATCCTGATTATATTAACAACTTAACCGACTCTTTAGTTTTGATTCAATCGTGGCATCATTAGAAAGACTAGTAGTTCAACTACGTCAAAAGAAACAGGACGCAACAAATCTTAGGAAAAAAGCTGAAAAACAACTAAAAGAAATACGTCTGTTGAAAGACGTTCTTCTTCAGGTCTGCATTCTATAGCTAGAAAAATAGAATCTGAACGTGAAGATGTTTCTGACACATCAGATATTCTTACTCGAAAAACCTCTCAATTAGAAAGCATTGGAAGACTGGTGGAGCAGCTGAGGAACGATTGACGCGAGAAAAAGAAGCAATTGAGCTGGCTGAACAAGAGATTGAATTCTCAGAAAACCCTGAAGAAAAACAGAATGCAGAGACTAGATTAAGATCTTTAAATGACCATGTTCAAGAATTAGTTTCTGAGATTAAAAGCAGGCAAAAAACCGCAAAAAAGATTTTAGATGATGCTACCAAATATGCTGATATTAAATCAAAGATTACTTCAAAAATTCAAAAACAATCTAAATCAAAACCATCCTTACGTGAAACCATGGCAACTAGCCACAAGACTGCTGGAAAGTTTGTAAAAGAATTAGAAAGACGAACCAAAGCAGAGGAATATACTAAAAAGGCATTAGAAAAAGTATCTGGAAAATACCAAGAACTCTTGGCAAAGAGACGTAAAGCAGCTAAAATAGCAGCAGCTAAAAAGGCGGCAGCTGCAAAGGAGCGAGCTAGCAGCAAGAAACGAGCAGCAGCTAAGAGGACAGCAGCAAGGAAACGAGCAGCAGCTAAAAAGAGACCAGCAAAGAAAAAAGCAACTAAAAAGAAAGCAGCTAAAAAGAGACCAGCAAAGAAAAAAGCAACTAAAAAGAAATCAAAGCGTTAATTTTTGAAAAACAAAAAGAGTTTAGAATTAAAGTTACTTTATGTTTATTGAGGATTTATATCCATCTTACCAAATTTACCTTTGGTTAAGGATACTTCACCTTTGAAGTCATTGGTATAACCATTTGTAATGACAACTTTATCTCCAACATTTACTGCTTTGATATCGTCACCCCACAATGTGAGTTTCATTTGGTCATCTTCAGTTTCACCGTTAGCTATAACTGCATCGCAGACATCAATTGTTCCTCCACTTTTAAGATTCACAGTTCTTGAGTCTCCTTTACTTTTAACTTCAGCTTCAACATTAACTCCACTTCGCATTTTTTTTGCTTCTGAAATTGGTATGAATTCTGACATGTATTTTTGAATCAAATTGGCACAATTATAAGCTTTGTTAAAAATCCACAAAACAATGGATCATTTTTCTAAATTACTAAATTAGTAATTGAAAAATATCGGTCATTATTTAAATCTCATTGCAGAGGTATCGAAGCCCGGTCAACCGAGAGGGACTCAAGATCCTCAAAATAGGAAATCCCTTCTCTTAGGAGTTCGTGGGTTCGAATCCCACCCTCTGCATTAAATTTTAATCAAAACTAGAGTATTCAGAAATTTAGTAATTATGCAACTATTGTCTTTACTTTTCTAACAGAATGATTTGAAATATTTTTATGCATTTCAGCCAGATCGTCGTCTTTGAATGACAGATTGCATCTAAAACATTTCCAAATTAAATCTGTCATGTATATATATAAGCACATTTTGCTTATAAATATATTGCACAATTGATCCTGTTTGTTACAATTCATGATCAATGTTTTGAAAAACATGTAATTTTTTTAATTTTTTAGATCATAATGAATTTTTTCCATGACTGAATCTAGATACAAGGATTTAGAAACAAAAAAAGTGACATTATCTTAGAAAGATGATAGATATTTTTGAAATTTTTGGAGAATATTCGTATTTTGGAATTTTTCTAGTTCTGATTGGAATAAATGCTGCGCCAATTTTAATGCCGCCTAGCTGGATTATCTTGACATCCTTTTACCTTCTTGATCCTAGCTTGAATGTTGTCCTTCTTGCCGTAGTAGGTGCAACTGGAGCAACTATAGGTCGATTTTTTCTAAAAAAGCTTAGTGGATATTTTAGAAAATTTGTTGCAGAAGAGCAAAAATCTAATCTTGACATAATTGGAGATTATCTTAATCACAAAAAGTATGGTTATGTTATAGCCTCTTTTCTGTTTGGTGCTACTCCACTTCCAAGTAACATGTTGTTTATCACCTATGGGTTAATGCGCGCAAAGAGCATTGGAATCTATATTGGATTTTGGTTTGGCAGAGTCTTTTCTTATATTATTATGATATATTTTGGAAATGCAGTTATCTCACCTTTTCTGGAAATCTTCGAAGACCGTCTTACTGGAATTTTGTTGATTGATGGTGTTGGAATTGGAGTGGTAATTCTATTTGCATCAATCAACTGGACAGTTTTAATTACTCAGAGAAAAATAAAATTTGTCAAACCAAAACTTTGGAGATTCTAAATGAAAGTTCTTGATTCCCTTGAGAATGAAGTAAAAAAAAGAATAGAAAATGATCCTGCACATGATTTTGAGCATACCATAAGAGTATACAAAAATGCACAAAAAATCTGCAAAAAAGAAAAAGCAAATGAAAAACTAGTTCTAAGTGCTGCTTTGTTACACGATATAGTATCATATCCAAAATCAGACAAACGCTCAAAAACATCTTCAATTAAAAGTGCAACAAAATCAAAACAGATACTTGAAAAACTTGATTTTTCTAAAGAAGAAATTACAATAATTTCTGATGCGATTCGCGATCATAGCTTTTCGCAAAATAAAATTCCTAAAACTCTTGAAGGAAAAATACTTCAAGATGCAGATAGATTAGATGCGTTAGGGGCAATAGGAATTGCACGAGTTTTTGCTACTGGAGGCTCGCTAAAGCGACCATTTTATAAAATTGATGATCCTTTTTGTAAAAAAAGAATTCCTGATGACAAAACTTGGACACTTGATCATTTCTTTCAAAAGTTACTCAAACTAGAATCATTAATGAACACAAATTCTGGAAAAGCAGAAGCAAAGAAGAGAACCAAAATACTAAAAGAATTTTTGAATCAATTGAAACAGGAAATTACTACCTGAAAATTTCATTTACAAGAAATTGCTGAGGAATTCTTTAAATTTAATCAAAGGATCTTAGTTTTGTGAAAATTATTCTTTTTGCTTTAATTCCACTAATTCTATCAATAGGAATAGTTTCCACAATTCCATTTAGTGATGCAGCAGAATCTAATCAAATTTGTATTGACAAGGTTTGGCTTGAAAATTCCAAAGGCAAAATTGCTTGTGTCACTTCATCTACTGCAGACAAATTAGTTGAACGTGGATGGGGAACAATACTGTCCCTAGATGCTCCTGAAGATAGTGTCATGGACATGAGATACATGCCAGGAGATGAAATTGATTATGCAGCAGAACTTTTACTTGTTCCACAAGTGGATGGAGGAAAAACTGCCCTAACTGTCACTCCAGTTATTGGAACTCCTGACAGAGAATTTGCTAATACCTATGTAGTAGGAACTGAAGAACTTGGAGAAGATGAAATGCGAATAACACTTTGTGGAACTGGAATGCCTTATCCTGTTTATCAACAGGCATCTGCTTGTGTTATAGTTGAGCTTGGAAATGGCGATGTGTTTGTATTCGATATAGGGGCTGACTCTGTTGGTAGAATTAATGGAATGCTAATTGACACAGACAAATTAAACAAAATTTTCTTAGGACATCTTCACTTGGATCATGCAGGTGATCTTGGAATACTGTGGGCTCAGGGAGGTTTTGCTGGACGTAGTGTACCTCTTGAAGTCTATGGACCATCAGGTCCTAACCATTCATTGGGAACAGAAGTTTTTGTAGATAATACTTTAGCAGCTGGTCAATGGGATTTAGAAAGTAGAAAAGTAGGAATCCCAACTGTCGGAATGGCAATTAACACACATGAATTTCCATGGGACAAGACCCAAGTAATTTACGAGGAAAATGATGTTACCATTACTTCATTTCCTGCAATCCATATTCTTGATGGTGCAGTAAGTTTCAGATTAGATTGGAATGAATTATCATTTGTATTTTCAAGTGATACTGAACCAAACAAATTCCTAGTTGAAAATTCACAAAATGTAGATGTCTTAATTCATGAGGGATTTATTCCTGCACAAACAATGTCTGATATTACTGGAATGCCACTTGAAACTGCAACATGGATTTCAGAGTCAATTCACACCCCTCCTGACGGAGCAGGTGTGGTATTTGATATGACAAATCCAAGATTGGCAGTATTGTACCATGTTATTCTTACTCAAGAAGTCATCACTGAATCCTTTGAATTATTGCGAACCACATATGATGGACCATCCTTGTATGCTGAAGATCTTGTTACCATTAATGTTACTCCTGATTATATAATCTCAAGACCAACTGAAATTGTTAAAAACGCTTATCCTGACTACAAATCTGTAGATGGCGTAGTTGAAGGTTCAGAATTTGCAATATCTGATTGGTTAGAAGAAGCAAGAATTGATTGGAAATCTATCAAAGAAGAGAAACTAAAAGACACTACAATAGACTTCTTAACATGCTTTCAAGTAAATCATTATTTCTAATTTTAGTTCTATCTGGACTTGTTTTTACAATTGGAAACTTTACTGGTACTGTCTATGGTCATGGGATAACTTCTGAAGTTTTACAGTCTGAAATACTTGAGGGGCAAGGAGTTTCATTGAATCTTTATTCTACCACATCTCCTACTGAGCAAAATCATCGAGAAATTTACTTTGAGTTGCTAGATTTGGAAACTGATGAATTGTTAAATGAAGTAACTTTTTTGATTAATGTTTCTCAGAATGAAAAAACTATTTTTGAGAATTCATTTCAAGCTGATGATGGTGTTTTGATTCTTGACATGAACATGAATGATGAGATTTTTTTAAAAATAGTACAAAGAGATTCTGAATTTGATAATCTAAATAAATTAAAAAATGCAAAAATGAAAAACATTCCAAATTTACTAAACTCAGTGGTTCCAGGAGGGTTGTATGAATTTGAAATTAAAATTCTAACTGCTGGAAGTTATTCTGATGAATTAGACAAACCAATTGTGTTTGAGTCTGGTCTCTCATTTCCATCAAGTGATTTTTTTGAGATAAATACTCCAAACTATGGAATGCAAGAATTTGGGTTAATTGGATATTATGATAAACCATATGATTTCAATTATGATGCTGAAACTCGTGAAATCACATTTTTAATGCCATATTCATGGCCAGAGCATACAAAAGAAGACAGGTTTTTTGTTCACAATGAAATTCTGATTCCAAAAAGCTATGGAGATCTAAGATATGAAAACTTTTCAGCATATGTTAATGGAATAGACCAAACAGAAAGCGTGTTCAATGTTGATTTTACCTCAGAAAAACACCTTCAAGTACACCTTGTGACTATGTGGGAGCAATTCAACTATCTGTCTGAAAAACTCTCAGATGAAAACAATAATCGTCCATCAGTTTTAGAATATCTATTTGTGCCAACTGATCCTGATGCACCTTTCAGCTCACTTACACATGGTGGACGATACAGAATTAATCTTAGCTGGGAGCCTGAAGAAATTGTATCTGGCTCTGAAACAAAATTTTTCATTGAAATTCTTGATATTTACACAAAAGACAAACCTGTTCCAACTGACTATCATTTTACAGTGATTCATGGAGATGAGGAAATTTTTCATAAAAGTGATATTTCCACAGATCCTAAAACAAAAACAACACAACTAGAATTTTTAGTACCTGATGATATATCTGGTCCAATTACAATTAGATTTGAAAATCTTGGCGGTGGTATATTTTCTAATCTTGATTTTCCAGTTTTTGTGAAAGGAAATTTGCCTGGTAACGAATCTATATCTATGATTGATTCTCCTCGAAAACAAATGACAAATGGAATTGCAAATGTTGAATGCAAAAGTGGATTAATAATAATGAAGAAATATACTGGATCTCCAGCTTGTGTAACTCCAGATACTGCAGACAAACTTGTGCAACGTGGTTGGGGATTGTTTGACTAATATGAATCCTGAAAAAATGAAATTATTGTATGTTATTTTTCCATTAATTCTTTTGGTAGGGATTTCTCCAAATATTTTTGCTGCTGAAGATAATCAAATCTGTATAGATAAAGTTTGGATCGAAAATTCTAAAGGTAAAATTGCATGTGTAACTCTACCTACAGCTGAGAAACTTGTAGAACGCGGTTGGGGAACTTTACTAGATGTGTTTGAGGAAGCGCCAATGGAAATGGTTCCATATATGCCAGGAGATAAAATTGATTATGAAGCAGAACAAAAATTGCTTCCTATTACTGATGGTGGAATTGGTCCACTAACAGTTACCCCTGTTATAGGAAATCCAACAAAAGCTTATTCAGAAAATTATGTTCCTGGAACTGAAGAATTAGATGAAAATGAAATGAGACTTGTTATTTGTGGTTCTGGGTTTCCCTATCTTACTGTTAGTCAGGCTTCTGCCTGTTTAATTGTTCAAACTGGTGATGGAAAGTCATACTTGTTTGATATTGGTTCTGGTTCTGCAAGTAGAATAAACGCCATGGAAATTCCTGGAAATGATTTAACAAATGTTTTCATATCTCATACACATACTGATCATATTGGCGACATAGGTCCATTTTGGTCGCAAGCATACCTTAGTGGAAGAACTAGTCCAATAGAATTGTATGGGCCATCAGGTCCTAATCATGAATTAGGACTAACATATTTTGTTGAAAACTTTTTGAAATCATATACTTGGGATTTCGAAACACGGAGAGGAATGGTTGATACCTCTGGACAAGCAATCAATGTTCATGAATTTGATTATGCCCAAACTCAAGTAATTTATGATCAAGATAATTTTCAAGTGACAGCATTTCCTGCTATTCATGGGATTGACGGTGCAGTAAGTTATAGAATTGATTGGAACGATATTTCAGTTGTTTTTTCAGGAGATACTGATGTCAACCAATTTCTACTAGAAAATAGTCAAAATACAGATGTAATAATTCTAGAAACATTTGCACCTGAAGAATACTTCATAGCATCTTTTGGGTGGCCTGAAGGAATGTATGATGGGTCAGTTGGTATAGCACATATTCCAGCTGAACGTGCAGGATTGTATTATGAAATTGTAGAACCTAGACTTGCAACAAGTTATCATTTTATTTTAGATGATCTTAGTGTTCCATTAATTTTTGAAGATATAAGAAAAAATTATGATGATCCATTCTTGTTTGCACAGGATTTCACTGTCATTAATTTGACTCCTGATTATATCATTACAAGACAAGCACTTGTTAATGAAAATTTTGTTCCTGGCTCGGAAGAAAAAATGGAGATACAAGATGAAAGGATCTATTATTACTCAGATTGGTTAAAAGAGACAACTCTTCATGAAGATGCCTTGAGAGAAATTTTAGATGCTAAGAATGGAAATTAGCTAATCTACATTCACTTTAACCATAATCAACATATCTGTCGTACCGTCTTTCAGTTTCTTCATTTTCTCCTGACATTATTTTCTTGTATGCATCATTTTTTCTTAATTCAATATACCTGCAAATCTCTTCAAATTCTTTGTCTTTTGGAAAAGAGTCAAAGACTGGCTCTACCATCTTAAAATACTCGAGAACTTTCTCTCGATATTCTTCTCTTGTGGGTTTTTTTATTCCTTTCATTCTGAACCAAACTACTGTCCAAGCTGAGCCTACAACATATGGTAATCGGTCAAATGCTATTTGAATCTCATAACGTTCGTCGTCTCTCATGATTCTTGAAGAAACTTTGAAGCTGATTTTGCAAAATACGTCACTATCATGTCAGCCCCTGCTCTTTTAATCGAATATAGAATCTCTTCAGTAATGTCTTTTTCATTTACGTAACCTAACTGTGATGCAGCTTTTACCATTGCATATTCCCCAGAAACACTGTATGCTGCAACAGGAATATTGAATCTTCGTCTTGTCTCTGCTATTAAATCCAAGTAAGATAATGCTGGCTTTATCATTACAATGTCTACTCCTTCATTGATGTCTGTTTCAACTTCCAACATTGCTTCTCTAGCATTTGTGTATGGAACTTGGTATGTCTTTCTGTCTCCAAACTTTGGTGCACATTCTGCAGCATCTCTAAATGGTGCATAAAAGTTTGAACGATGTTTAGCTGAATGTGACATTATTGAAACATCTGTGAATCCATTTTCATCAAGTGCCTTTCTAATTGCAGCTACTTGACCGTCCATCATTGCAGATGGTGATACAGTATCAACTCCTGCTTTTGCTTGACTGACAGCAATTTTTGCAAGTGTATCAAGACTAGTATCATTGTCAATTTTGTCTCCTTGAATTATTCCACAATGTCCAGTAGATGTAAACTGACATAGACAAACATCTGCCATTATTACAATTTTATCTCCAAAATTTGCTCTGATCTGAGTAATTGCTTTTTGGACAATCCCATTATCATCAAATGCAGAAGATCCTGCATCGTCTTTTTTAGTTGGAATTCCAAAAAGCATGATTGCAGGAATTCCTAAATCACTAATGGTTCCTACTTCATCGTTAATGTCATCTAATGGAAGTCGCTCCATTTCTGACATTGATTCTATCTTGACTCTGGTCTTGAGATCTTCTTGAACAAATACTGGACAAATGAAATCTTTTTGAGAAAGAGTAGTTTGCTGAACCAATTCTCTCATTTTCTCAGATGTTCTCAGTCTACGAAGACGTCTAGAAGGAAATGACATATCAGAAATTCTCTTTGGGTAAAATATAATCTTAGTCTGTTTGGTTCAGTTTTTTATAGTCAAACAGCTTGCTTGCTAACTCCACTACATCAGGCTTGCCTTGCTCTGATGCTTTTCTGATATTGTTCATTGGAGTTGAAACAATGCTTTCAACTATTGCCTTTGTTAATTCATCAATAATCTTGATCTTTTCCTCATCTTTTTCATTTAACATTTGAAGTGCTTTTTGCAATTCTTTTTCTCTACGATACTCTATGTTTTTGAATACATCTTTTACAAGTGGTTCTGCATCTAGTCTTTTCATTGAGGCTTCTAATACAGATACTTCCTCATTAAGTATATTTTCAATGGTTTTTGCCTTTTTCAATCGAGCATTCATGTTCTTTTCTACCATCTCTGCTATCTGATCAAGATTCATCAATTTCACTCCGCCAACAGTTGCAACTTTCTCATCTACTGTTCTTGGATTTGACAAATCTAAAATCATCATTCCTTTACTCTTGTCTTTCATAGCAGCCGTGATTCTTTCATGTGTTACAAGAAAATATGGTGCTGTTGTTGCCACAAACAACACGTTATAATTTTCAAATCCTGAAAGAACTTCTTCAAATTTGATTGGGGTTCCTCCCATTGTCTCAGAAAATGCCTGTGATCTTCCAATGGTTCTGCTTGTAACATCAAATGCATATCCTCTTCTTTGTAATGATTTTGCAACAAGAGTGGACACTTCTCCAGTTCCAATCAATAAAATTTTCTTTGTTTTTAATTCATCAATGTTTTCTTCTGCAAGTTTTACTGCCATAGAACCAACTGAAATTCCACCGCGACCAATTCCGCTAGAGTTTCTAATTCTAGTTCCGACTCTGATTGCTTTATCAAATAAAGTGTTAAGATGTTGTCCTGATGCTTTTATCTCTCTAGCCGAAGTAATGGATTTTTTTATTTGACCGAGAATCTGCTCTTCTCCTAATACCATAGAGTCCAACCCTGATGTTAGCTTTAACAGATGATGTAATGCCTCTTTGTTTTCAACAAATTCCAAGTTTTCATCAAACATCTCTTCTTCAAGACCCAGTAAGTGATGCCCATGTTTTCTTGATTTTATCTAGATCATATGTTTTTGATTTGCCAAACAATTCAATTCTGTTGCATGTTTGAATAATTACACACTCATCTAGTCCTGAATGTTTTTTGAATTGCTCATAGGCATTATCCATATCTTTTATCGTAAACTTTTCAAGAATATGGATTGGTGAGTTACGAAAAGTCACACGTGCATTGATGATATTTTGATTCATTTCCAATTCCTCAGCATTGTAATGGCTCGCTTTTCAGCTTTTTTTAACTGACCGTCTTTTATTAACTGTTCAATCTTATTGTCAGTCATGATACTGCGAAGATATTCTCTTCTATGATTTTGAGATGTGATACTTTCTTTTGCTAATTTTCTTGCGATCTTTTGAATCTTAATTTGAGCAATGTCTTCTTTTGTGATTATCTTCTTGAATATTTTTTCTGATTGAATTCTAATCTTCTTTGACATAGCTGGACTTCGCCCACCTGTAAAAATTGCAATCTGAATCATATTTTCAAAATCAATAATTGCAGGATTTGAAAAGTCACTGTCTTCGGGATTATCAGAACTATATGCCATAATATTATTTCTTTTTGCATCATTGATAATTTTTTGATTAATTTTTTTGTCATTGGTGGTTGTAATGATAATATTTGGTTTGAATTTTGAAATAAATTTTGTATCTTGAATTTTTTCTTTTTTCAATTTGATTTTTTTTGTTTTTACTAATTTGTTAATTTGAGAATTAACAGAATCACTGATTACTAGAATTTCACAACCTTGCTTTAGTAAGGAATTGATTCTTTTTTGTGCCTCATTTCCACCACCTATGACAATTACTGTTTTACCGTGAAGATTTAGATCAACTATCATCGATCAAAAGGACTTCAGTTTCTATTTATGTATTAAAAATTAATGCGTAAAATCCTAGCTACATTTTTAATTGAATAGACAAGTTACTGACATATTGACTTCTATGGATGAATTAGATAAGGAACTTCTAAATGAAATTCAATGGACATTCCACTTGTAACAAGACCTTTTGATGCTATTGCTAAAAAATTTGATACTACTCCAGAAACTATCAAAGAGCATCTAAATAGTCTAAAAGAAGTTGGCATTCTAAGACAACTAAGCGCAATTTTTGATACCCGAAAGCTAGGTTACACAAGTTCTCTAGTTGCAATGGAAATTGAACCTGATAAACTAGAACATGTTGCAAGTCAAATTAATCGTCATCCTGGTGTTAGTCATAATTATGAACGTGAACATCAGTTTAATCTTTGGTTTACCCTTGCTGTTCCACCTGGTGCAGATTTGAAGTCAGAAGTTGACAAGTTTAACGTTCTAAAAGGAATCAAAAAGGTAAGAATGCTTCCTACTCTACAACTATTCAAGATTGGTGTAAAGCTTGACATGGTAGATGAAAAGAAACACGAGATTGCTCCCACTGAGGAGAAAAAAGAGATTAAAAATATAAAATTTGAACCCACAGAAGAAGACAAAAACTTTATCCGTGAATTACAAAAAGACATGGAAATTATTGATGAGCCATTTGTAAAGGCTGCAAAAAATCTTGGAATTACTGAAAATGAATTGTTTGAAAAAATGAAATATTATGAAGACAATGGAATAATGAGAAGATTTGCAGCAATCTTAAGACACAGACAAGTTGGATTCACTGCAAATGGAATGATAGTTTGGAAAGTTCCTGAAGATAAAATAACTGAAGTTGGAGAAAAGCTAGGGGCATTTCCTCAGGTTAGTCATTGCTATGAGAGACCTACATATCCTGACTGGCCATACAATGTTTTTTCAATGATTCATTGTAAAACTCATGATGAGGCACATGAGATGGCAAAGACAATACAAGATCAAATCAATGTTCCTGAATACCAAATCCTCTTTAGTTCTCGTGAATTCAAAAAAATACGAGTTGAATATTTCGTAGAAAAATCCTTTACTTTCGAAGAGATTATACCTGCTTCCTAGATTTCATTCTCATCATGTCCAACCACATGAATTGAACAAAAATATTGATCATTCATGTTACAATAGTATAGAGAATTTTCACCACATTCTTTGCATGGTGGCTTTTCATCTTGCTTTGATAGTTTTGTATGATATATCTTACTTTTACTAGTGATGCTTGAATCCTTGTAAATTCTTGTCAGATTTGAATAATATTCCATCTCTCCTGGATTCAGTGGCTCTTCATTTTTGATTTTTTTAATAATTGCTTCCCATTTTTTGTATTTGCCAATTTTGGCAAGCTTCATTCTTTCAATAACTTCTAGTGTTTTTTGTGAATCTATTGGGATGACCATTTGGTGATTAATTTGCTTGAGGTGTTGCTTTTAATTCATAGGAAGGCCATGTATTGTATAATTCATCAATCTCTTTCATATCTGAGTCTGAAATGTATTTTCCATCTGCCATTTCAGCATAATTGATTACTTCTTCTTCACTAATCATTGTTGGAAGTACTGTTGCAAATCCTTTCTTTGTCATCATAAATTTCATTGCAAATTCTGTAATGTTTAGTCCATATCTATCTGCAATTGGTTTAAGCTGTTCAACTTTTTTCAATGATGCCTTGATCCATTCTAGTTTTCTTACTGATCTGTGATCATTGTCATCAAACTTTGTATCAGCGTTTACTTTTCCTGTTAAAATTCCTGATGCCTCAGGAACTCTGACTAGAATTCCCAACATCTTTCTCTTCTGCTTTTCTCATCAATTCGTTTCCTGGTGTCTGCTCTAAAATATTGTAAACTGTTTGAACTGCACTAACGTTTGGTCTATCCATTGCTTCAAGACCTTCTTGTGTCCAACCAATTGCAGGACCTAAAGCAACTTGGTATGTTTTGATAGAACCATCTGCAATAAAACCATCAAGTACATCAAATATTGAATCATCTCTAATGTGGGATAGTTTTGGATTATGCAAACCATACATATCAAGATGATCAGTTTGTAATCTCTCCAAACTGTTTCTTAATGCCATTTTTGTAAAATCTTCATCAAATTTCTGTGGAAGCTCACTGTGTCCAATTTGATCAACTCCTGAAAAATCATAACCATACTTTGTGGAGATAACAATCTCGTCTCTCATATCTTTGAAAACCTCACCAATCAGTCTCTCACTTTTTCCTTTACCATACAAGTCTCCTGTCTCAAAGAAATTAATTCCTACATCGTATGCTTTTTTGAGCATTCTTTTTGCCTCATCTTCTTCAATTTTCTTGCCCCACCAATCAAGAGCAATAGCCCATGCACCAAATCCTACTTCTGATATTTTGATGTCTGTTTTACCTAGTTTATTGTAATTCAATTCTATGTCTCATTTATTTGATTTCATCATTTATGTTTATCCAAGATTTGCATCATCGGTTTTTGAGTTTTATATGGGAAATCTTTTGATTGGTCTTGGTATAATTTTTGTAATATCTCTAGCCCATACTTGTAATAAGAGGAATAATATCCTTTTTGACACATACAATCATTGGAATGTCATTTTTTACATATGTGATACTTGAGTTTCTCTCAAATCCATGATAAGATCTTGGAAATCTCTAATATCATCTACCTCAAATGCTAACATGAAATCTTCATCGTGAATTCCAAAGGAGTATGTGGTGTTAAGTATCACTTGTGGATATTTCTTTGCTTACTTCAATATGCTCATCCATTATCTCTTGGCGTTTTTCTTTTGGTAATAGATACCACTCTCTTGTTTTTGTAAATGGGATATACTATCACAGATTTTTTTGGTTCGTCTCCTGTCACAAATCCCTGAGCCATTGACTCTTTCGCATAAACTGATGGTCGTGTACATGACAAGTATGTGATAGATGGTATGATATATTTTCCAAATACTGTTTTGTATAATTTCTCAATAACTGTTTGAATTTCTTCAACTGTCTTTGCTGCAAACCAAAACAAAAAGTCTGTATCATCTCTTAATCCTAGATTTGAATATGACCTAAACATTATTCCTGAGTTTTTAATTATATTTTCAACTTCTTTTGCAGATTCTTCTTTTGCCAAGTCTGCCATCCATCTCCATTTAGGATCTACTTTGAAAAATGAGAAATTGAAATAATACTGATCATTGTCTTCTGACATGTTTTCTCCAATTTTGAAACCCTATTTAAACAAAAAACTAGATTCTCTATTGTAGAATCTCTATAATTTTTTGCTGGGATTTGTGTCCTGCTTTAATCTGAACTAATGACGTTGATACCCCGAAATGTTTTGCCAATTTTCTGATGATTTCTTTGTTGGATTCTCCCTTAACTGGTTTTGATTTTATTCCAATGTTGATTTGATTGTCTTTAATTTCTAGAAATTCTTTAGAAAATTCTACTTGAACTTTGTAAATCAATAGTTTTTTGAAAAAATGTTCTGTTTAAATTTGATTAGGCTGTTTGTTTAGTGACCCACTCGTAACCCTCTGCTTCTAGTTTATCTGCAAGGGATGCATCACCTGTCTTCATGATTTTTCCTTCGGCAAATACATGTACATAGTCTAGTTTGTCTAAGAATTTTAGAATTCTAGCATAGTGAGTAATTATAATTATTGTGGCATCTTTACCTGCAACTTGACTGATTGCTTTTGCTACTGCTTGTACAGCATCTATATCTAAACCTGAATCTGGTTCATCTAAAATTGCAATTTTTGGTTTTAGCACTGCCATTTGCAAAACTTCTGCACGTTTCTTTTCTCCTCCAGAAAATCCTTCGTTAAGATATCTTGATAGAAATTCTTCTTTTAATCCCACTTTAGCTAAATTTTCTTTTAGATATTTTTGAAATTCTCTTACTGTGATGAAGACTTCTCTGTCGTCTCCTTCTAGTGCTTTACTTAAA
>PVMK01117308.1_pt1 | contig 19816 bp, 18 predicted proteins | sample 1853481 | NCBI WGS metagenome assembly PVMK01 (sample SAMN08533507, study PRJNA380276) | Marine sediment metagenome, whole genome shotgun sequencing project. | reverse complement strand
CCGTGGATCAACAATTTCGAGATTGACGAACTTGTGCATCTGCTTCCAATACTCCAAACCTTCGAGCCGATATGCCGAGTTCCGGAACGGTTTTTCCCCGATGGTCTTGTACTTGAACGCCGGAGGTTGCTTAGCCTGAGCCAAAGGATAAATATTGGTGTGCTTGATATGGTAGTCGGTAGCCTGTTTCGCGGAGTGCGTTGGCGTCGTATATCGTCTGGATCCGAAGACATTCAGGTTCCCCTTGGCTCGGACCACGTAGTACCCGTCAGGAACGGTTTTGTCATACCCCGGTGGCAGTATCAGATATTTCCCACCCTTGCCTTCATCGGGCCCCAGGATGCCTGGATCCTCGGTTCCTCGCTGCCACAGGTCTATAATCAAGGCCAACACATTCGCCGGTACTTCTACGACAACCGGCCCATTGGTCAAATCTATGACAGAAAATAAATAAATAACGGTCTGATTCGGCGTCATCACCTCTTGGCCGGGAGCTATCTTCTGATCAAAAATCCAGGCCGTATTGTTTTCCACTCCATGGTCTTGCTGGGCGGTTTCGATGAACGCGGCGGATTCCATAAACGGCATAGCCCAGTACATGGCAGTCAAAGCAAACGATTCATCCAGTTTCTCGTGCAATTTGAGGGAGGTCTTTTCGGTGGCGTAGCCTCCCTTAAACTCCAACGTGCCAAAACGGGTCTGCACCGGGCTCGAGTCATGTTCAGTATGGCAACTTATCACCAGCAAAGCTACAAGAATTAGTAAGTACTTCATTTTATATTTAATTGCTCACAACGTCTAGTATATAAGTAGTAGCCTTGATTTGTGCGATTGCATTGCGTGGCTACTACTTATATACATCTATGTTGTACTCCATTTGATTGTCTTTCAAATATAATTAAATTTATCCATGTAAATATTCTCGCCATTATTAATCGATATTATAGTCAATAATGGGTTTTGCTTTACAATGATGTGCCTATGGAAATAGTTAGTGAGTTATTGGGACATTCAAGTATGAAGATAACGCAGGATAGTTATGGGAAGGTTGTAGTGAAGAAGATTAGTGAGGAGATGAGAAAGTTAAATAGTAGTAAAAGAGAAAACCATTCAAGTAATTGAGTGGTTTTTTGATTTATAAAATTCAAACTAATTTTTTAATCCTTCAAAATGAAAATCCCCATTATGCATTCTAAAAGTGTAATTAAAAGAATGGTACTGCATATCAAAACCACCAAAATGTTCATCACCTTCTTGATGTTCATTACTTAAATGTTGCATCCAATCTGTACCATTATTTTGCATATTACTATTCATATGACCTTGTCCAAGCATATGACCGTACATGTTTTCAAATTCTTCTCCAGTTAAGCAAACCATAACATTGTTATTATGGTCATAAATATCAAGTATTACTGAAGTATCGAAGTCTTCAGCAAAACAATGTACTTGAATTTGATTTCCAAAGCTATTTACTACTACAGTAGCTGGTTTTATGGATTCAGAATTACTTGATCTATTGGTTAAGCTTGATGTTAAAGTTCCAGCATAAGTACCTGTTACGTCAATATTATTTAAATCATCACTTTTTTCACAAGAGAATAAAAATATTACTATTGTAATTAAAAAAATAGACTTCCAGATTTTTATAAGATGTGTTTTCATAATTAAAGTTTTAATTCCGGCAAAATTAATATTAACACATAGATTTTTATATGATTAAAATCATGTTCTCCAATTAATTACAAAATATTATTATGGTAAAATAATACAAGAGAAAGGTTAGTAAGGAGATGGAGAGGTTGTAGATTAAGAGTAGTGTGTATAATACATAGGTTAGCTTTTGATGATTGCACTATCAGTGGTTTGAGTAAAAAACGTTACTATCCAGTAGGGTAGCTATGATTTTTTACCCTATGCTGTGTGCCGTTTATAGATTTCATTTCTTCATAAAGTATATATCAATCTATACTATTCGGGATAAGTAAGCAATAATATTCCAACCTGTAATCCATCATAAAGTACATGAGCATAGACAAGCGGCATAAGTCTTCTTTTGTAAAAGAAGAATACACAACTAACTAAACTCTTGATAGAAATTGTAACTATTCCATAAGATCCCTGACTCCAATGTGCAAACCCCATAATTAAGGCACTGATTATTATAACTGAAATTATCCATACCTTTTTATTTGAGAATTTCCATAAACTGGTAAGCACAAAAATTCGGAGAAGTTCTTCGTATAAAGCGACACCAATCCATAAAACAGGTCCAAACCATAATATCAATAATATTGGATTTTTACGCATATCCAACATCAACCCTAACATTTCCATATTTGGATTGAAGCTTAATACATTTGAAAGGGTTAATCTTTCTACATAGAAAAAAATAAAATAGATGGCTGTTAAAAACAACCCCCATGAAATATCAGTTGTCCATTTGCCTTTACCTGAATTAAAATCGGATAGCTTCTCTTTTAAAAAATACTTCTTAATAAAATATAAAGCTGCAATGCTTAACCCTCCAAAAAGTAAGGGATAGGCAATTAGCTCTACAGATGCAAAACCTGAAGATTGATGATTACGAATCCATAACATTAATCCAAATGGAATGAATACGATTATGGAAAGAGCAATAATTGACTTTAATTTATTCATTATTTTTGTTCAATGGCATACAACGGTTAGTATATGAAAATGTAGGCGATTGCGTTGCAATTCGATATCAATTTATACAAAGGTTGAAGCGAGCTAAAATTCTCTAATTTTCTACTATCTCGCCTATTTTTTATATACATTGTTATGTGCTGATTATTTTTTTATTATGTTATATTTCGCATATTTCTCCCCTTTTTCTATTGCCCAAATAACATTTCCATAATCAAAGTGCCAGTATTCTTTAGGATCAACTACAAAATCTTCTTTATCAAAGAGACTTATAAGTAATTCTCTGTTCTTTGTTACCTGCGGTGTAATATCGGGATGAAAGGGGTAACACGTTTTATTTAGTTCTAAATGTAATCCGTCATTATTCCCAAAATCCATTACTGCATCTTTTTTTAAATCATATATTAAGGCATCTACAGCCCCACCGGTTGAATGCATTGATTCTTCTTCGGGAGCAGTAAAATAAGAAACTACAGTTATGATTTCATCTAATGATTTTTTAGGATGCTCTTTTTGAATAATTTTAACTCTTATGTCACGTAAAAGTTTTTGATGTGCAAATGATCTCCATACAGAACGAATAATGAGTACTTTATCTTGCTCCTCCAATATTTTGCTTATTCGACCTATTTTTTCAAAAATAGTTTCCCTGACCAGATATTTATAATCTTTTTTAACAGATGGCTCAAACATTAAATTGAATCCAGATTCTTTTAGACTGATTAAAGGGGAATTGTCTTCTTTGATGATAATAGTTGGGATAAGTTGCTTTTGGAAACGGTCTAATCTTTCGACTAATTCGCAATATTCTTTTGCAGTCATAGGTTATTTATATTTTTTAATTATATATGGCGAGGTCATTGCTGAGAGTAAAGCTCCGTAATTTAGTTTAAACTCAACAGTATTTCCCACTTTTAAGTCTGTTTGTTTGGCATCAACGATGATATGGTCGCTGCTTGCTCCGAGAATGTCGATATCCAACATAGGAGTTAGACCGGAAACTAAAACATCCTGTAATCCAACTCCCAATATAGCTCTACTTATTTGGCCACGATCTTGAAACTTTGGGGTATTCCCAAATGCATCCTGATGAACCTTTCCATAAGGTACAGACGGTTTTATTTTTGATTCAATAACCTCTGTAATTAGTGTAAATGCATCTGTGAATAACCCTGGTATGTGTTTTCTATATAAAGTTTCACAACCTAAAAAGATCGATTCACCCAATCGTAAATTGTTAATTTTTCCAATATCCTTTGTGGATATAAACCAACTATAATTGGCTGAGTTTCCACCGGAAACAAACGCTAATGTCAGTCCGAACTTTTCTTCAATATTTTTCACGATTGTAGATAAATATCCCATTTTCTCCTCATCAGGTTCGATACCTCCAAAACAGGCCAGATTTGTTCCTACACCTACTAGCTCAATTCCTTTTAGCACTATTATTTCTTTAACCACGTTTTCTAAATCCGATGGCATCAGTCCCTCTCTTAAATCTCCCAGCTCCACCATTAATATGATTTTATGTGTGATACCTTGTTTTACAGCTGACCTTGAAAGTCCTTTGATTACAGAAAGCTCTGAATTAAGGCTAATATCGGCATATCTTACAACTGATTCGGCCTGGCTAGGAATGGGTGTTCTTAGTAGGAGAAATTGAGCTTGTGTGCCTGCATTACGCATCCTCCTGATATTGGCGATCCTTGAATCAGCAAGAATGCTTATTCCGCTTTTTACCAAAGCATCAGCGATATTAGGGTCTCCGCAAACCACTTTTGTGACGCCAGTTACATCAATGCCTTTTGAACCATAAAGTTCCTTCAATATTTTTGTATTATGGGCAATTTTCCCAAGGTTTATCTCTATTCTTGGAGTAGTTATATCAGGCACACTCATTTTTGTAGTTCTGGAAATACCTCGAATAATTCTTTAACAAGTTTATCGCATCCATGCTTTAAGATATCCGTAGTAGGTAGTTTATAGCTGTCTTCATACTCCACTATTATGTTTTCTAATTCATCATCGGTCATGTCCTCATGGTTGATTGTAATGGCAATTACCTTTGATCTTGAGAAGACCTCATTAAGTTCTATCTCACTTTTTAGTGTAGGCATGGATATAGTAGGATAATCACAACGGTTCCTTCTTTTTGGTGGGTGTTGGATAATCAATGCATTAGGCATTGCTCCCCTTATGATAGCGCTTGATGAGGTAAATGCAGGATGGCTCAACGCACCTTGTCCTTCAACAAGGATTATGTCCGGGTGTTCTGTTTCGGAGGCATCCACAACAGCTTTTTCAACTTCCCCGGTTGCAAAGCCGGAAGATAAAACATCCAAGGCCATACCATACTTTGCCCCCTGAAGAAGGCCGGTTTGTCCTGTTGTTACAAATACAGCCTTTACACCCTTCTTTTTCAAGTCCTCAACAAGAATTCGCGTAGTTGTTCTTTTGCCAACAGCACAATCTGTACCTGTTATGACAACTACCGGAGTTTTAATTTTATAGATGCTTCCTGAGAAAATATGCAGGTCTTTTCTTTGCGGAGATTTCCTAAAATCATAGATTTTGACACCATATTCACTCGCTTTTTCCATGAATTCGTCATCCTCAGTAAAGAATTCCGGCAAGGGATTTATAATATTCATTCCTTTTCTCATGGCAGCCACGATTAGCTTTCTCTGTTCCCTGTCAAGGAATGATGCAAGCGGTGCGATACCATAAATGAAATATACTGGAATATAATTCAAGTTCTTTATGGCATCATCAATGCTTCGGAATATAGGGATTCCTTTTTTTATTCCATCAAGATGTTCCCCTGCATCAAGACCTGCCTTTGTACTATCTATAACGCCAACGATTTCATATCGTCCCGAGTATCTAACAAGACCATTTGCAACCTTTCCATCTATCTTTCCAAATTCATTTTCACTAAATACTAATGCTTTTTCTTTCATGATTTATCTCCTGAGTTCATGGATTTCTTAGTTTCTATTATTGATAAGTGGCACTAAAGTTATTGCACATAACGGTTTGGCTAAACTGCGTTTTAATACAGTTTAGGTATTGTTAGCTGCTTTGTTTCGTATCACGTTTTACTATTTATTCAATGTTTCCACAATATCCCCCGTGTCAATTTGCCCAATTTTCACAACTTTTGTTATATTGCCGAGAATTCTGTTAAAATCACTGAAATATGAAGGAAGCCCTTCGGATGTCCACCAGTCTTTTCCATTACGAAGCTCGTAATGTATATGCACCCACCATGCTGTAGCACCTGAAAACCCCATTTGTCCAATAAGTTGTCCTTGTTTGATTTCATCACCTTCTTTCACTTTCAAACTTCCCTGTTTGAAATGGGCAAGCATACTGTATTCACCATTATGATGATCTATTACGATATAATTGCCCGCCATACTATTCGGGTTTTCAAAAACTTGCTCGTAATCAAATTCACTTTTGCCGGGAATATTATCGGGCATACTATCAATTAGATCTACGACCTTTCCGCTAGCTGGAGAATACACTGATACTCCAAATCCGTACCAGTTTTCATTTATAGATTTATCATCTTTATACAAATCACCATCATTGTTAACTACACAAAAGATCATAAGCATATCGACCAGGATTGGCAGTTGCACCAACTTTGATAGGCACTGGATCTGTTAAATCAAATCGTCTATGGTGGGAATAGAAATCGTGTCCATCAAAAATCATCATTCTTTCCTTAATTGGAAGAATTAAATTAGTTTTTGGGTTGTAATAAAGAGGGCGGACTTCAATTTCTGATAGAAATTTCTCTTTCTTCTCAGAAATCAAATAGAACTCATAATGTATTTTGTTGATAATAATATTTTGGTCAAAATGATAAAACGGATTATAAATGAACAATGAGTCCTTTATATCCAAATTTGTATTTCCAATAGTGTTTATGCTTGGATTGAAGCCATTAGTATTAATCATTTTCCGACAAATCAATTTATTTTCATTATCGTATGCATGAATCAAAATCTCGGTAAGTCTCAACTTTTCTTCAGTAAGGTTTTCTATTAGAAAATCGAAGTTGAGATATTGGGTAAATTCTCCCTTTTCAACATAAACATGCTCAGGAACTATTTTAATGTTTACCCTATCTTGGATTCCTTGTGCGTAAACGAACTCACATAAAAGAAAAAAAAACAAATAAACAGTAACGTTTTTTAAGACCATTGTATTTTATTTTTACATTACACATTGACCATTTAGAGCGTTTTACAGTTCTATGATAGTATTTGGTTGGAGGATAATTATCGTTGGTTATTTTTTCTTAGGAAATAATCCTTGCAAAATAGCAACACTTATTGCTGCTATTATCCCGAGCAACCATACCATGGTTTTTTATCTGCTTTAACTCTCCAAGCAATATTCAACCGGTTAAGTCCAATGTAAGTATCAATAATTGAATACAATTCTGTTAATGCTGCATCATCCAATCCAGCGTGTTTTACCGCTTCATTATATACACCAATACAATAATCACTTCCGCTCATTATAGATACTGTAAGAGCAATAATGTCTTTTGTTTTGCTATCTAGCTTTCCTTGTTTAGACATTACTATTTGGATTTTTCTCCATGAAACTTCTAAATAATCTGGATTATTAGCCATTGCCTTATACATATTTGGAACAAAATCAATTCCAAGGGTCTTTTGGATATCTTCGTAAACTTCTTTTACTTTTCCTGTAGCTTCACTTTCCTCTATGACATTTACAAATGCAACTTTTTCTTTACTACATTCTTTGGGGTGTTCTGTTATATTATCCATGATAATAAATTTAGATTGTTAATACTTTATTAATCTTGTTTTCATAATCATATTTTTTTGATAATCAATAAATGTAATTACATCACTATCAACAAACTATGATTTTTGTCATTGAATAGAAAAAGGTTCTAAGTTTTGTGTATTAACCTTTTAGAGCGTTTTACAGTTCTATGATGGTATTTGGTTAGATAAAAATTATCGTTTGAGTTTTTCTTCAAGGGTCCTTGGTTCGAGTCCAAGAGCCTGCCTGCCAGGCGCCAGGCAGGCAGGGGAGCAAAACAAGTAATAGTCTAATAGAAATGTTGGGCTTTATTGTATGACATATATCATTTTATTAATTGTTGGAATTCCATAATTTGGGAATCATTGTATCCTATACACCTTAAAAAATTTAAATTATGAATAAAAGTACTTCAACATTAATTTTATGTGGAATTTTTGTATGCTCATTTGTTTTGATGGCGAATAAAAGATCCAAATCAGAAATGTATCAATCGGTTAGCGAGAAGCATATTAATCAGGAGGGAAGATCCAATGGATCTCCTGGTGACTATACAGGCTCTATTGGTGATGATTTTATTACTTGTACCGTATGTCATAGTTCAGGAGCTGATTTTAATTTAACGTCAACAATTACCACGAATATTCCAATAACAGGCTACGTATTAGGAACAACTTATTTAGTACAGGTATCAGCGACTACAGACGGAACTGAATCGGGTCGTGGGTTTGAATTAACCGCTGAAAATTCTATTGGGACTACTGTTGGCACTTACGACTTGACAGGGGCTACAGGTACGCCAAAAATAATAACATCAGGGGGTTCTGTAACACATTCGAATGAAAATTCCAATTCCTGGAGTTTCAATTGGATCGCACCTGTTACAAACGAAGGGATGATTACATTTTATACGTCTGTGCTTGCGGTAAATGGAAGTGGTAATGGAGGAGATGAGACGGCACTTACTTCATATTCTGCAGATTTAAGTACTTTGGGAATGGACGAGATTTCCAATTTAAAATTTGAGATGTTTCCTAATCCAACCAGCGACTATTTGAATATTCAATTACCAAATAATATAATAACTGCGTCAGTTGGAATTTATGATATGGTAGGAAAGCAAGTTCTATTAACTGAAATTGATAAATACAATCACAACTTAAATGTTAGTGAGTTATCTAAGGGGGTTTATATTGTTAGACTAATTACTCAAGGCAAAACGGGATTAAGAAAATTGATAAAACAATAAAGTAAAACACTTAAAGCTCCTGAAGAAATATTAAAACCTTACTAGAAATAGTGAGGCTTATTTGGTTTTATATGCACCAATGGAGGTTGTGAGTAAACTATTGGGTCATTCTAGCATGAAAATAACACAGGATAGTTATGGTAAAATAATTGAGAAGAAGATAAGTTTAGAAATGGAGAGGTTGAGAGGGAAGTGATTAGTTGCTTCAACGATTTGAATAAAATGCGCTTCAATTCATATGTTCTAATTATAGTTATTCTCTTCACCCCAGTATTCTCCAGCCAAAGGTATATTTGAATTGAATATATCGGCTGTGCATTTCCATTTTCCATCTTTCTGTTTTCTCCATATTTCAATATACTTACCTTTGTCTTCTATTGGATTGCCATTAGCATCATTAATTTGAGATTCGTATATTCCAATTACGAAACCAATTTCTCCAGATTCAGCAACCTCAACGGTTTCAGGGTGCCAGGTTATTGAGAAATCAGATCGGTTGTAGGTAGGTTCAAAAAAAGCACGAATATTTTCCTTACCCTTAACGATTGGACCATTTGGAGGCATCATTATTGGAATTTGATCATCAGAATATAATTCCATTTGAGCGTCCAAGTCTTTTGATTCACCTGTTTTAGCCCAGGCTATATCTGCTTGCCTAATTTTTTCTTTTTCAATTTCGAGCTGATCAGGTTTTTCATTACTATCCACGTTACAGCTCATAATGGAAAAAATGAAACCAATTAATAAAATTGAGAGTTTTGCTGAAATTTTCATATTTTCTATATTTTGTAATGTAGTTGCCACTAACGTTTAGTATAAAGGGCGTATTAATGCCCTTTATACATTGTTGGCAAACGTTTTTTTTCATTGTATACAATGCCTTCCTTTATGACAGTTCATCAGTCCAACGCTTCGAGTCCGGGAAGAATCCAAGACCCGTCTCGGGCGCCGTCGGTGGCGCCATACAGTCTAAAAAGGAGGAGCAGGGTTGAGTTGGGTTTGGTTGGTATCCAGTTGGACTCTTTTCCAGCAGGTGCTTTTGGCCCGAAATATATATGTGTTGATCCATCCTTATTAACCTTGAGGCCAGGCGTCAAAGAAGAGATCCCTGGTCGAGAGACGTCTTCGTAGTATACCGCGGTGAATGCGTCATAAGCCATGAACGACCAAAACTGACTTGTAGGAGCGTTCGCCGGAACTGTTACGCGGTAGTTCATTCCACCGTCTAGTAACTTTCCTTCACCGTCATAGCTGCCTTTTAAATAGAGGTTTGTTCCTACACCCAGTTTTATACCACCGCAGCAAACATAAGAGTACATTGCCCCACGAAGGTCGTAGTCAATTACGTTTTCGGTAATGAAGGAGAACCCAGTTGAGAAGGTTGGTTCTCTTCCTAGAGCTGACCAATATGATCCTTCCCAGAATCCCGGAGCTATACTTGCTACAGCAAACACAAGCTCGCGTGAGGCATCCTTGATAGCGCTATCAAGGATAGAGCGAATCTCTGGGCTAGGCTCGAATGGTTCTCCTCGATTATAACCGAAAGATGTCATCATGCTTAAGAAGGCCTTATCAAGATCTGTTACGGTCTCTTCATTCAAGACGGTTGCAAGTTCATCGTAGTAGGTCGCATCCTGTGGGAATACGGTATTAAAGAGTTTGTCGTAGATGTCTATGAACTCTGTATTTGGTTGGTTTCCTGCCTGAGAGAGAGGGTAAACACGAATTTTATTGATTACCTCGATCGTGGCATCAAGATCTTTTTCGCTAAGTGATTTTGGTACCATACGGAGCATTGTCCATGCAATATTCCTTTCGGAGCGTACAGCGATATAACCGGGAGGTGCCGGCTTATTGTCGCCCGCCTTGAACAAAAGGTATTTACCTCCGGCTCCAGCGTCGTCACCGCCAAGCCCCACGTCATTTAAAGGATCTTGGTAACTGTCGAGGATTCCGCCCGCAACAACCGCGGCACCCTTAGATGAAGGAATCTCAATCACTACTGGTCCATCGATGGCTGTATTTGTGAGAACCATTGCGTATAGCACTGCATCATTTGGCGTCAGGATCCGGTACTTCCAGTTTCCGGGTCGAGATAGGTAGATCACACTATTGTAATCACCACCCACCGAACGTATTGCTGCTCGGGTCTGATTCGTTCCCATAAGAGGTTGAGACCAGATTGCTGCTTCCACGGCTCTACGGTAGATCCGATTTTCTTGAATTTCAGACTCGGTAAGTTGCCCACCATTCTCTGTTGTCTCTTGTGAAAATGCTGTCGTTATAACAAGTGCACATATTAGCGCGGTGCATATTGTAGTCAAGCTGGTAATTTTTCTCATATTTTTAATTTTAATTAGGATTGATTTTCTTTTCATAATTGTTATCCTATTTTAGTTTTAATGTTTGCCAACGTTAGTATATACGAACTTAGCCAAATTAGTGCTTCTAACCAACTAAAATAAGTGGTTATAGCTTACCTTTTCTACAAGTATCGAATAACCGAATAAAAAGAGGTTATATTGCACCTTTTGGGTTTCAAAAGGGATCTGCAATCCATTTTAAGCATTACTCATCGACTATTTAGAGCGTTTTAGAGTTCTTTGATGGTATTTGGTTAGATGGAAATTATGGTTGGTGTTTTGCGGGCTACAACGGTTTTGTGTATGATTAGTTGCGTTATATAAAGGTACAACTCATTCTTATTTTAATCTATTAAAAGCAATTAATTCATACACGTTGTTGGCAGCTGACATTTTAATACTTTCCCTTTAAGTCTTTGCTGTAACCTGCTTTTTTAATTAGATAATATCCAGCTGAAAGAGCAACAATTAGAGCACCAAGCCCAAAAATAGTAATAGGTTCCATATGCTTATAATCCAAATCAATGACGTGACGAGAAATTCCAATAAGAGCCACCAGTAATACAATTTCTACATGTACTATATCTTCAATTAAATACATTTTTATTGTATGTAAAAGTTCTATCCCAATTAAAACTGACAGAAAGCCACCGAATATACCATGAAGGTGTTTCATAATATTATTCTCGGAAAATGAGTCCTGTATTGCGGAAAGTATTCCTCCAAATAATAATGACAAAAATACGATTGTGGTATAAATTATTATAAGCAATAAGGCGAATAGTAGAGTTATGATAATAACTCGTTCTGTTTTTTTTACAATTTTTAAAATCATATTGTTTAAGTTAATATTATATAATATTTTTTGTTTGCTGTCAACGTGTTTGTATAATATTAGTTGCGTTGTTTAAATAACTAATTTAGCAAATACAAACAGAATAGAAAATCCGCAAGGATTTTCGTAAGTAGGCTTGCACTAGCAATTAATTTTATACGTTGTTACCTGTAGTTTTTAACTTTGATATCAAATTCGTTACATGTTCAAACTCATCTATAGTAGAAAAGATATGGTCTGCATCAATTCTAATAAAGTTGTCTTTCAAAGTAATGCTGTTACCATTAAATTTTTTAAGCTTTTTTAAAATACTTTTTTCAAATTCAGTTATTTTGTTTTTAGAAAATATGCTCTTTATTTTACTGGTATTTTCAAGTTCAAAATTATTTATATCTAACCTGTTTTTATATTCTACTATTATAGATGTTTTGTCAGTATTATGACCTTCAGTTGATTTCAATAATATTCCAATAAAACTAAATGTGGCTACTTCATTTGTATAATTAATTAAATAATGAGATTGAATGACGTGAGGTAGTTTACGTTCATTATATTTTAATTCTATGTTTTTTAACTTAGAAAACTCATTCCATACTTTATTTACTTTATTCAAATTCATTTTTTTATTACAGGTAACTTGTAAATAAACGCAACACTATGCGTTTATTCCTCTTTATTAGGTATATAAATACAATTATGTTTATTTGCCTTTCAAATTTAATAAATATTTTTACAACGTTTAGCATCAACAAAAAGTGAACTTAAAATGGCTACATGCTTGTGTAAAATAACTTGACAAGTTGACGTCAAGTTACCAAATTCATTATTGGAATTTATGTGGGGTGTTACTGATTAATTAGTTCAAAAAATGCTGAAATCTTAATTTCCATTGCATCTTATCTTCTGTAAGTCTTAGCAAGTATTAGACAGCCATTAATTGCCCTACTTATTTACATTTCTTCTTCATTATCAAGATATAATATCGTACTTTCATCGATTATGTCGCTATTGACAGTAGAATAAATGTTAGGCAACAAACCATATTTGTCATCAACACAGAAAAGGAGAAAATAAATGAGCACTATTGTATCCTTATGGCGTTACCCTGTTAAATCCATGATGGGAGAAGAACTCCGTTCTACAAAGATTACCGCAAAGGGTATACATGGTGATCGCGCATCTGCACTGGTAGATATAGAAACTAGAAAAATAGTGAGTGCAAAAAATCCAAGAAGATGGCCGAACATGTTTTCGTTTAGTTCCCGTTATGAAGACATAACAAATACTAATAATATTCGTATCACATTACCTGATGGAACCACTGTCAAAAGTAATGATTCAAACCTTAACTCTATTCTATCTGTTACACTTGGTAAAGAGGTCATGTTTATGTCAAAAGTACCAGATGACCCACAGTTAGAGGAGTATTGGCCAGATATCGAGGAACTTGATAACAGAGATATAGTAACAGATGAAGATATGCCAAAAGGAACATTTTATGACCTTGCTATTGTTCATTTGTTGACAACATCAACGTTGGACGAGTTACATCGTTTATATCCAGAAGGACGTTTTGAAGCACGGCGTTTCAGACCCAACATCATAATTAATACAGAACAAACAGGGTTTGTAGAAAATGCATGGATTGGAAAAACATTAACTATTGGTGACGAAGTAAAATTAAAAATAACTGATCACTGCCCAAGGTGTGTAATGACTACGCTTCCACAAGGTGATTTGCCAAAGGATACTAAAATATTAAGAACTATTGCTCAATATAATGAAGCACATGTTGGTGTATATGCTGAGGTGATAGAAGGCGGAACAATAAAGTGTGGTGATTCAGTAAGTATCAATGATTAATGGCTATCTCAAGGAAATAGCAGATGTAGCTGGTATAGAATTTAATTTAACACATCATATTGCAAGGAAAACTTTTGCCACCACTGTTCTTTTGTATAATGATGTTCCAATGGAGATTGTGAGTAAATTACTTGGTCATAGTAAAATCCAGACTACCCAAGATCATTACGGCAAGATTGTAATGAAGAAGGTTAGTTTAGTAATGGGTAGGTTGAAGGGAAAGAAACATTAGGAAGATATAGGTAAATGTGCTCTAACGTCTGGCTATGATGAGTGGGGATTAGAGAGCACTAATCTTTCCTCTAGCACCAAGCCACACGGTTATTTAAATTTATAAATAGTGGCGGACTTTATAATTCTTTCCAAAGTATCGTATCCGAAAAACCCCCATTCATTCATAGGTAATGTTAGCGGTATGTTTCACAAATTCAGTCACTTTTAGTCCCAATGGTGTTCCACTGATAATGCTTAGTTCCCTTTTATTTAAAAATCGCTTTAGGTATATGTACAGATACTAACATATGAGGTACATCTACCACTTCAGCAATGTGGAGATCTCCGGCCAGTGAACAAAGCACATAGGCTTCATTCGGCTCCATTCCTTTTTCTTCCACAAGGTAATTAACCATATACTTTACTGCTTTTTTGGCCGCACCGTCAATGGTCGTGTCAAACCCAGTGGTTGCATAGTAATCATCCGTTTCATATTGAGGCTCCTGGATTTTCTTTCCCTTTATTACATTTAGCTCAACAATGAATCGCATCTGTGCCTCAATAGCAGTCCCACAGACCTCCCCAAGACCTTGAGTTACATGGGCATCTCCAATTGAGAAAAGTGCGCCTTCGACGAAAATCGGTAAGTAGACCGTGGTTCCAGCAACCATAAACGGATCATCCATGTTACCACCATTTGCCCTAGGTGGAATAGTGCTTAATAATGAATCCGTGTCAGGAGCTACGCCCAATACTCCAGCAAATGGTTTTACTGGAAGCTTGATTCTATCATTAAATTCGACAAATTGGTCACCTTCGTTAAATTGATATGTCTTAAGGAATGGTTCAGTGAAATCATCAGAGAGAAATCCAAAACCCGGAATAATTGCAGTCCATCCCCAAGCTCCTATTTTAATTTCATGAAGTTTAACCGCCAATACGTCACCTGGCTGTGCTCCCTCCACATATACAGGACCTGTTAAAGGATGAATCGGCTCAAAACTAAGGCTCATAACATCTTCTATCGTAGAATTTGCATTTAGTTGACCATCGGTAGCTTCCTCAGTATTAAATTCAATAATAGCTCCATCTGGTACACTCAAAACAGGGGCTATATTTCGACTAAACTTGTTATGTGTCTGCTCGTTCGAAAGGGAATATTCCGGTTTCGGAATTTGTTTATCTGGTGCTTGTGATTCTAATTCTGTTCTTGTTTCAGTGCAACCTAATATTGACCCTAGAAGGATTACATATGGGAATAGTTTCATTTTTATAAATTTTTTAAGTTAAAAGTAAATCCGAAAAATTATCGCTAACGACCTTGATAAAAAAGGTAGGGAGTGAATAGCACCTTGCTTTCCATTACTTACGAGACAAAACCGATTTCTAAATATAAATTATACTTGGCGGACTTTCTCGAATCCGATGAACTTTCGAATTGCAGAAAAGCCCTATGTTTTTTATCTATTGTTGTGAGTTTTTGTACCATCTTGCCGATCTGCTTTTTGTTTTTCCACCATATCTGCGACATCTTTCAGCAAAGCCTTGGAATCATAAATAATCCCATCTTTAATGGTGTACTCAACTCCACCTACACGTTCAACCTCACCAGTGGCATCATTCAGCTTTACAGCACCTGTCCCATACAAAACTTTCAAATTGACGAGCGGATTTTCACCAACTATAATTAAATCAGCTAATAATCCTGGTCGAACTACGCCATATTCAATTGGTTTTTTCTTTGGATAAAATATCTCCTCTGCTCCATGCATTGTTGCGGCACGTATAACCTCTAATGGATTAAATCCTGCTTCTTGAAGCATTTCTAATTCAAGGATTGTTCCAAAGCCATATAGCTGAAAGATAAATCCAGAATCCGATCCCACAGTTACCTTACCTCCTCTATTTTTATACTCATTTAAAAATTGCATCCATACTTGATAAAACTTTTTCCAAGCAATTTCATCGTGGGTAGTCCAATAAAACCAATAAGCTCCATGACTTTTTCTACTCGGTTGAAAAAAATCCATTTGGGTTGGTAATGTGTAATCCTTATGCCAATCTGCATTTCGAGCACGCATCAAGTCTCGCCCAGCAGAGTAAATGGTCATGGTTGGATTTAGGAAATAATTCAACTCCAAAAGTTCATCCATAAGAGCATTCCATTTCTCACCACCAGGCTTAACCATATTCCACTGTCTTGCTACTTGCCCAAAACGGTGTTGCTCATCATTGTAGTTCATGTCTACTGGCCAAGGCTGAATATCACTCGCTTCATACATTGCTTCGAACAACCCATAGAAGTGAGTCATTCCTGTAAGTCCCAGTCGTGCAGCATCCAGAGCGTTCATTTGTGCTACTCCATATTGTCCTAGGTGTGCTGTACTTCCCATACCTAGTATTTTGGCTTCATCTAAGAGGGCCTTCATTATTGCTGGTCGATAGGCACCAAGTTTGAGTCCATCAACTCCTTTTTTATGGGCATATTGCACCCATTCTTTTGCATCCTTAGGGGTAAGTATTTTACGATCTTTCCATTCTTTTCCTTGGCCAGGGGTATGAAAGGAAATAATTCTAGGAGCGGCAATCTTGTTATTGTTGCTTCTTTCTTTTTCTGATATCGACCACTCTAATGGCCCTGTTGGAACACCTCTAACAGTTGTAATGCCATTGGCAAGCCAAAGTTTATATACGTACTCTGCTTCAGGAGCCTTAGTATCTCCACCAGTATGAACATGTAAATCAACTATACCAGGCATCACATATTTACCTGTTGCATCTATTTCTTTAGTAGCTCCAGTAGGGCGAATGTCCGGATCGATTGGAACGTGAGGAACACCTACTACCTTTATATCAACAATACGGTTCTTCTCAATTACGATATCTACTGGCCCAATTGCAGGGCCACCACTCCCATCAATTAGAGTTGCACCGCGAATAATTAATCGATCAAATGGTCCTTCTCCAGTTGTACGATCAGGGGCAGGTTTTACTTGAGCAATAACAGTTGCTGCAATCAATATAAAAAACATAACTAGAGCAAATCTGCTATAACTTTTTATTTGCCGACATTGAGTACGAATCAAGTATTGGAGTTCATTTTTCATTTTTATGGATTTATAATTTTCAATTACTTACAACTTGTAAATAAACGCAACACTATACGTTTATTCCTCTTTATTAGGTGCATAAATACAATTACGTTTATTTGCCTTTCAAATTTAATAAATATTTTTACAACGATTAGCATCAACAAAAAGTGAACTTTAATAGAGTAGCATTATTCAGAAAAAAACTTGACAACTTGCCAACTTTTTTATTGGAATTTATGTAGGGTGTAAAATTCTTTCTGTAGAAGAAGATTAGTTTAGAGATGGATAGGTTGAAGGGGAAGTGACGTTTAGTGTAAAATGCGTTTTAATGCATTTTTACACTGTGTTGTGTGCCGTTATTCTAGAAATTCATAGTCTTATTCAAGATGTTAATTATTCACTTTATTCTACCTTCATTGGTGCAGGGAATTGCCATGTACCGTCAAGAAGTTCCTTTCTTGGCCTGTATAATCGAACCAAATAATTCCATCCTTCCATGATAGGAATTTGATTCACTGCATCCGCAGTACTTCCAAAGTGAATGGTGAAGCTGCCGTCAGCATTAGGAATAGCCGCTGAACTATTAATTGATACTACATTCCTATCATTAGGCTCCATAAATCCTTTAGCATTATAAACGGTTATCGACCAAAAAGCATCAACCGGTACATCCTGCACATGTAGAGTGTAGGCTACTATTCCATCATTTTCTTCTGGTACCACACCAATATACATGGCATTTTCTTTTGGGTTGCCACCCCATCCATATGCGGTCCCCATCAAATGCATTATTGGATTAAGCTTTGATTTATCCCCAAAAAATCCATCTGTATTTTCCATAGTGCTGGCTAGCACGTTTATTGCATCTCGAACTTCAGTAAGTGATACCAAATCCCAGTTCGGCACTTCAAATGTTCCAATATCTTTTTGCTTTACTATAATTTGATCTTGAAGCTCATTTACCTTCTTAATGTCTTCAGGATCGCCAGGGTTTACTTGTGTCCTGAAGCCTACGAACATGTATCGGCTACCAATGCTTTCCTTCGTAAATGTGTATTCTCCTGCGTTATAAATTGCGTTGGAAATAGAGTGGTCCTGATTCGATGTGGAAAGACTCATCAATCGGTCTCCAGATTCGGGTTTGAAAATAGTTACAGGCTCGGTAAGATCGAAAACTGCAAATGAGTATTGAGTATCCCTATTCATTCTTATGATACCTTGTTTATCAAGTGGCGTAGGTTGACGAATGTGCATAAATTTTCCAAAAGCTCCCTTTTTGACATAGCGTACCATTGTCATATCTGTTTCAGCTCGAACGAAATTTAGCGCATTGACTTTAACAGATTCTTTTTCGTCATCAAATGTTGATTCTTTATATCCTTTCTTGGTATAACTGCCATTTGAGATCATTAAGTTTTCTTTGAAGAACTTGATCATTTCGTCAAAAGTTAATTGTAATTCCGGAATACCAGAGCCATTACCAATCGGAACATGCCACATACCATCCATGACGAGCAAAGTGACATCAACGCCCTGGCTGCGTGCGCTTGCGGCTACCCTAATCGCATCGGATGAAACGATTTCGCTAGTACCACAAAGGAGGAACATTGGTGTCATGCCCGTATAGTCGCCAAAGACTGGTGAAACGAGCGGGTCTCTTGGGTCGGCATTGCCCACGTAGGCCTGCAGGGCGGTATAAACGCCGTACGGTGGAAGAATTGGGTCCTGTAGGCCGATTGCCCTAAATGAGTAGCCACTGGCAGTCATGTCTGCTCCGGGCGAGAGCGGTGCTGAAGCTGCGGGCAGTTGTAAGAGATCGGCCTTGAGACGCAGCAACGTGGCCAAAGTCAACATACCGCCACCGGATGTGCCGAATATACCGGTATTTTCAGCCCCATATTCCTTGATGATACCTTGATAAGCCGCAACAACGTCATTCAATGCAGCCGGATAGGGATTTTCCGGCGCAAGTCGATATTCGATGGAGGCAACTTTAACACCAAGGCTATCCGCTACGGCCGTTTGAAGTGACAGCTGTGTTTTGCGCGAGTTGAGAACCCCACCACCACCGTGCACAAAGATCATCACTTTGTCGTCGTGCTTCAACTGCTGCGGCGTGATCCAAAGTGTTGTTATGCCATTGATGACGCGGTCCTCCATTGAATATTGCATTTTCAGCTTCTCAAAGGCGATATCCTCGAAGAGGAAAGTAAACTTTCGGACTGCAGCGAGTTTTTCCAGATCATCTGCCAGTAATGGCACCTGTGGCAAGTTTGCCCAAGCTTTCTTAGCCTCCTCGCTTATCCCGTCTGGAGGCGGGACGGAGTTCGGGCCATAGACTATATTGATATCAGCCTCTTCAAGCCCTACGAGGAGTCCTTCCAATTGAGTTGGAAACGTAAATGTTGTTCTCTTCGGTGGCGTTTCATTTTGACTATGTACAACTGTAGAAGTTATGAGAAAAATAATACAGGTATACATTTTTATTAATGTCACAATTTGGAATGTCGAGAATACTTTCATTTATTTTGTATTAAATATTTAATCACTTTCGTGCACATGGCACACAACTTGTAAATAAACGCAACACTATGCGTTTATTCCTCCTTATTAGGTATATAAATACAATTACATTTATTTGTCTTTCAAATATAATCATTCTATGCTATTATATAATGATGTACCGATGGAGATAGTTAGTAAGCTTTTAGGGCATAGT
>PVMK01156230.1_pt1 | contig 19819 bp, 13 predicted proteins | sample 1853481 | NCBI WGS metagenome assembly PVMK01 (sample SAMN08533507, study PRJNA380276) | Marine sediment metagenome, whole genome shotgun sequencing project. | reverse complement strand
AATATTCATTCAGCGTTGAGCGGAAAAACAGATCTGGCAATGGGCAATATTCTCGGAAGCAATCTTTTTAATATCTGCATCGTCCTGGGTATTGTGTGTCTGATTTCTCCGCTGGCAATAAAAAAAGACAGTGCTTCCAAGGATTTTCCCATGTGTCTGATCGCCGCCATAATGGTGGGTGTGGCCGGCAACCAACTCTATCTGGACAAGATCAAATTTCACGAGTTGATGCTGAGCGATGGCATTGTCCTTCTGTTGCTTTTCGCCATCTTCATGTATTACATCTATAATGAAGCCGCGTCCGGAGCTGCGCATCAGCATGCTGCGGGTGCGGGTAGTTCCGGGTCGACGGAAGAAACAGGCAAACAAAAGACAATTTTGCCGCTCAAATCCATTGTTTACATTGTGCTCGGTCTGGCCGGTCTTGTGTTCGGGGGAGAGTTCATTGTTGATGGTGCTACCGGCCTTGCCAAGAACTTTGGTCTTTCTGAGCGAGTGATTGGTCTGCTGATCGTCGGGCCCGGTACGTCATTTCCTGAGCTGATTGCATCAATTGTTGCCGCACGCAAAGGCAGTGCGGATATGGTGGTGGGGAATGTCCTGGGTTCGAACATATTTAACATTTTCTTCACGCTGGGTGTAACAGCGATCATTCATCCAGTCCCGCTTGACCTGGCGCTGAATATAGCGGTGCTTTTCAATATCGCTGTTACTTTTTTGCTTGTCATTTATATCTGGTTTTCCGGGCAGAAGCAATTGGGTCGCGGAATAGGGGTGTTTCTTCTCTTAAGTTATGTTGGCTATATTATATATGCTCTCGTTTAGTAGGTAAAGAATCCGGGAATATGAGACTCGTCTTTGATTGAGCCTCTGTCACGGGTTTGAAGAAAATTCCAAATCACAAATAATAAATAACAAACAAATCACAATGACCAAATTTCAAAATTCCAAACCTGTATATGATCTTGAAGAGAGGCTATCCCAATTCTGGAAAAATCAAAGTGACATGAATTCGAAAGTCCAGCCCTGTTTTGGTCATTCTATATTGAAATTTGGGATTTATTTGGCCTGCGACGAGCTCCCCTCGGCATGCTCGGGGCCTGAGCTTGTCGAAGGCAGTCGAGTCGAATTTGGTGCTTGTATTTTGGGATTTAACTCGTCCTTGTAATCGATAAGCGGCAAATTTGTTAACCGCTCTTGGTTGCAACGCCGAGGACGACAACGAGAACGACGAGAAGGAGGAGTTGCTCCCATGGAGGCTTTAAGAGATGTCAATTTTATCCAGTTTCACCTACCATTTTTTTCATGCTATCTGGCATGTCCGCGGCGTCATTCTGGTACTGATCGCTTTGATAGTGGCCGGTGCTGCGGCGCTCACCCTCGTTGAAAAAATGCCCTTCGCTGACACGCTGTACTTTGCCTTTGTCACGGGGTTGACCATCGGCTACGGCGATATTGTCATGCAGACACCTGTGGGACGATTGGTGGCCATCCTGATCGGTCTGGTCGGAATCCTCTTCACAGGGTTGATGGTTGCCGTAGCAGTACATGCGGTTCGGGAAAGCATGACGGAATCGCAGAAGCGTGGCTGAGATAAACAAAAGGATAACAGATATCTGAAAGGAGAGATGCAAAATGGCGAAAGAAAAAGTGAAACATTTGAGCGGCGTATTTGCTTCTGTATTTGCCCACGCCGGCCATATCAGCAAGGAAGATGCAAAGGAAATCAGCGGTCTGGATGATCATGAATTCGAAAAAGCATATGATAAAGCATCTAACATCGCTGAAAACGTCATGCAGCATGAAGGCGATAAGATGGATAAGTTCCTGGAGCATTTCGCAAAAGAGATTGAAGAGTACATGGAGCATTTCGGCGGGAAGTTGTTCAAGTAGGGTCGGCCTCTGTGCCGACCATATTCTGGAGTGCGCGATGAACTGAATCTGGCGGGCACGGAGGCCCGCCCTACAGGGTCCAGGATGCGAATAATAATTTTCAGATTTCAGGTGTCAGTAAACAGATGACAGAAGACAGAAAACAGCCTGCGACGAGCTACTTTCGGCCTGAGCTCAAGTCGAAGTCAGAAAGCGTGCTTCATCTTCCAGTTTTTACCATCTGTCTTCTGTCATCTGACCTCTGTCCTCTGATTCCTGAACCCTGAACCTTTTGGTAAGTAATTTTGAATTATCTAAGCATCTTAGTGTCTTTGTGCCTTTGTGGCTGAACGATTACGATTAAGTTAGGAGAGTAACATGAATTTTTTTATCCAACGACCCATTTTTGCCATGTCAATTGCGCTGGTGATGATTCTGGCCGGCGCCATCTGCTATGCTGGTCCTGCCCATTGCCCAGTATCCGCCGCTGGTGCCGCCCCAGGTGCAGGTGTCTACCCAGTACATTGGTGCCGGGGCCGATGTGGTCGCTAGTACGGTGACCACTCCCCTTGAAGAAAAGATCAACGGGGCGGCGGGCATGATCTACATGACCTCCACCAGCACCAACAACGGAGATTCGGCCATCACCGTCACTTTCGATGTAGGTTTTGATCAGGATATCGGCCAGATGGAGATTCTGACGCGCAGCAACGAGGCCTTGTCCGAACTGCCGCCTGAGGTGAACCAGATCGGGCTCACCATCCAGAAGCATTCGTCCAACATGCTGCTGGCGGTCAATCTGATCTCCCCCAAGGGGACCTACGAGGCTCGTTTTCTGCAAAATTACGCCGATATTCACATCACCGATGCCCTGTCCCGGATACCGGGGGTGGCCGAGATCGAGAATTTCGGCCTGAGCAAATATGCCATGCGGATCTGGCTCGATCCTGCCCGGCTGACCAACCTGGGGCTTACAGCCATGGACGTGGAAAATGCGATCCAGGAGCAGAACCAGCAGGTGGCCGTCGGCACGGTCGGACAGGCCCCCGCGCCCCCCGGGCAGGCCTTCCAGTACCAACTCAACACCCTGGGACGACTGGAGCAGGTGTCTCAGTTCGAGGACATCATCGTCCGGGCCAATCCCGACGGTTCGGTGGTGCGCATCCGCGATGTCGCCCGGGTGGAACTGGGCGCGGAAGAATATGATTGGGACACGAAGCTCAGCGGCAAACCGACCGCCACCATCATTGTTTTCCAGCTGGCCGAAGCCAACGGGCTCCAGATAAAAACGGCCATCACCGAAACCATGAACAAGCTGGCCAAGCACTTTCCCGACGACATGCAGTGGGTCATGCGCTATGACACCACGCTCTTTATCACCGAATCGATCAAAGAAGTCATCGTCACCCTGCTGGAGGCGGTGGCCCTGGTGGTGCTGGTGGTCTTTATATTCCTGCAAAATTTTCGTGCTGTCCTGATTCCCACCATTGCTGTTCCGGTTTCTCTGATCGGCACCTTTGCCTTCATGAAGATTTTCGGGTTTTCGATCAATTCCCTGAGCATGCTGGGAATGGTCCTGGCGGTGGCCCTGGTGGTGGACGATGCCATTGTGGTGGTGGAAAACGTCATGCGCAAGCTGGAGGAAGGCGGGCAACGCGACATCAAGGAGATCACGGCCGAAGCAGTCAACGAGGTGCGGGGTCCCATTGTCGCCACCACCCTGGTGCTCATGGCCGTGTTCGTGCCGGTGGCGTTCATCCCTGGAATGACCGGGATGCTCAACAAGCAGTTCGCCCTGACCATTGCCATGGCGGTGGGCCTCTCCGGCTTCAACTCCCTGACCCTGAGCCCGGCCCTGTGCGCGGTCTTTCTGCGGCCGGGTTCCGGCAAAACCAACGCCTTTTTCCGGGCCTTCAACAAGGGTTTCGACAAATTGACCAACGGTTACGCCGCCAGTGTAAAGGTCATGGCCGGGAAGTGGTACCTGGTCTTTGCCGTTTTCGCCGGACTGTGTCTGTTGACCGTATTCTTGTTTCGGGCGATACCCGGAGGCTTTGTGCCGGAGGAGGATCAGGGCTATTTCCTGGCGCTGGTGCAGTTGCCCGACGCCGCCACCATCGAGCGCACCAAGTCCGTGATGAACCAGGTCAGTGAAATGGCTCAAAAAACGCCGGGGGTGGCAGACGTGGTGGAGGTTGCCGGCTATAATGTCATCGACCAGATCAAGCAGCCCTTTACCGGCTTTGCTTTTGTTATCTTAAAGCCCTGGGACGAACGCAAGACGCCGGAGACCCAACTAGAGGCCATCATGGCAGGGATGCGCGCCAAAGTCAGCGCAATTCCCCAGGCACGGGTGATGATCGCCAATGCACCTTCGATTCCCGGCCTGGGGGCGACCGGCGGCTTCAAGTATGAAATCCAGGATCTCAACGATCAGGGTGTCGAAGCGCTGACGCATGCGGTGGACAATTTCATCAGTGAGGCCCGCAAACGACCGGAGTTAGTCGGCGTTTACACCACCTTCAATGCGGCGGTGCCCCAGCGCTTCCTGGACGTGGATCGCACCAAGGCCAAAACCCGCAAGGTTTCGATTACCGATATCTTCGACACCCTGCAGATCAATCTGGGCTCGCTGTATGTCAACGAGTTCAACAAGTACGGCCGGATCTACCGGGTGTACCTTCAGGCTGAGGCAGGCGCCCGCTCCGATGAAGCCGACATTACCCGGCTCAAGGTTCGCAATCAGGAAGGGGATATGATCGACCTGAGTGCATTCATCCGGACGCGGCCCGTGTTTGGTCCATACAACATCCCCCACTACAACATGTACAAGTCCATTGCCGTCAACGGCAACAACGCCCCCGGTTACAGCAGCGGTCAGGCCATCAAAACAATGGAAGAACTGGCGGATACGGCACTGCCCGAAGGATTCGGCACGGAATGGACCGATATTACCTACCAGCAGCTAAAAGCCGGCAATCTCGCTCCCATCATTTTTGGTCTGTCGCTGGTGTTTGTTTTCCTGGTGCTTTCCGCCCAGTATGAGAGCTGGTCCATGCCGATCATGGTGCTGCTCGGTGTTCCCTTTGGGCTTTTAGGTGCAGCGGCGGCGCTCCTTTTGCGCGGCCTGGATCTTGATACCTACGGTCAGATCGGCCTGGTGATGCTCATCGGCCTGACCGCTAAAAACGGTATCCTGATTGTGGAATTCGCCGCCGAACAGCGGCGGCAGGGAGCCAGTGTTTTAGACGCGGCCATGAAGGCGGCCCAAATTCGGTTGCGGCCGATTCTGATGACGGCCCTGGCCTTTATCATCGGGCTGATGCCCCTGGTAATCGCCAGCGGCGCCGGGGCTAATTCCCGGCGATCCCTGGGCACCACAGTGGTCGGCGGGTTGACGGTTGCCACCATTCTGATCATCTTTGTGCCGATATTTTACTATGCCATTGAAAGGCTCAGGGAGAGGAAATCGCCAAACCAGACGGGAGATGCTGCTCCTGAGGGCGGCAAAGGTGCGGCTGACTCCGGTGTAAAGCCTTAGAACCTTGGCTAGTTTCATATGTCGAATTAACTAAAAAATGAACATCGAACATCGAACATTGAACGTCCAACGTCGAATAATGTATTCTGTCAATTTTAAAAAAAGACTGAGTAACACGCGGCGCAAGCGCCTGCGCCTCCGGTCTGTAAGCCTACGGGCTGGAAGCGCTGCACGAGCGAAGCAATTCTGCGGTTAGCTTGTTTTAAAATAGATAAAGCGTAGCGTCATCAATATTGGACGTTCGATGTTCAACGTTCGATGTTCGACGTTCAAGCTGTTCACTGTTCTGGCCTGTGCGGATCAGGATAAACGAAAGGAATTCTTACATGCAAACAACATCACAAAATCGACACATATTGCGGTCCTGGATCCTTGCGGCTATGGGATTGATCATTCTTTTGACGGTGGGCTGTGACGGAAAGGCCAAAAAGCAGGCCGTCAAACCGCCGCCACCCGATGTTGCGGTAGCCGAAGTGGTACAGGGGAAAGTTCCCATTGTCATGGAATTCAGCGGTACCATCAAGGCGATCAAGACCGTCGATATTGTCCCGCGGGTATCCGGCTATATTGAAAAACGCTATTTTGATGAGGGCACCGTTGTAAAAAAGGGAGCGCCACTCTATCTCATCGACCCCCGGCCATACAAGGCCCGGCTGGACGCATACATGGCCCAGCTGAAACTTGATCAGGCCGCTCTGGCCTTCTGGGAAAAAGAAACCAAGCGTTACGAGTCACTGGTCAAGCAGGGGGCGGCTTCCAGGGAAAAAACCGAAGGCACCCTGGCCAAGCGCGATGAAATGCTCGCGAAAGTGGAGAAGGATAAAGCCGACATCGAAAATGCCGCGCTTGACCTCAGCTTCACGAAAATAACTGCGCCCTTTAACGGGCGAACCCAGGAAACCCGCATCAATGTCGGCAACCTGGTTCAGCAGCAACGCGATGTTTTGACGACCCTGGTGCAGATGGACCCCATCTACGTTGTTTTTAATATCAGCCGCAACCAGGTCTATGAAATTCAGAAGCAGAAACGTCAGGGAAAGGTTTTGCCGGTTGAGGAGATGCGTACCGAAGTTTTGCAGCCGGACGGCAGCAAATATCCCCATGAGGGCAAAATCAACTTTATCAGTTTTCGGATCAATCCGACCACCGACTCGGTCCTGGTTCGTGCCATACTGGTAAACACCAAATCCGGGGATGTTGGGGGCTACGATCTGATACCGGGGCAATATGCACCGGTACGGCTGATCCTGGGAGAGGATGCGAATGCCCTTTTGATTCCCCAGCCGGCGCTGGTGGAATCTCAGATCGGAAAGCAGGTCTTTGTGGTCGATGCGGACAACAAGGTGGAAACCCGCAACGTGGAAGTGGGCCGGTCCTACAAGAACCAGTGGATCATCCAAAAGGGCCTGAAAAAAGGCGAGAAAGTAATCGTCGAAGGCACCCAAAAGGTGCGACCGGGCGTGGTTGTCAAACCCAAAACTTATACAGCTAAAAAGGCATCGTCAGGATGACATTCATGCAAAGTAATTAATGACTATAGAAGAGGTCTTTATGAAACGTAAGGTCATTTTAACAATAATTATAGATGTTTTCATTTAACGATTTTTTTATACAGCAACCCTGAACTCTGCCTGTGGGGTCGTAGCGCGGAGCGCGAAGCCCCAAACATGTGAACCTTTAGGAAGAAAGATGTAATCAAATGCGTTGGAAATGGATTGCAGGAATTGGTGTGTTTCTGATCATCGCCTTGATGGCGGCGGTCTATGTGTTCCTGGCTACCTACGACTATAATAAACTCAAGCCTCGTGTTGCCCGGATGGTCAAGGATGCCACCGGGCGCGAATTGAATCTGGGTGGCGAAATAGATCTCGCGATCGGGTTTTCGCCTGCGCTGGTCGTGGCGGATGTCACTTTTGCCAACGCGCCCTGGGGCTCACAGCCCCAAATGATCAAGGTTGAGAAACTTCAGGCGCAGGTGCGGCTGCTACCCCTGCTGTTTAGAGATGTGCAGCTGAAGCGTATCGGCCTTGCGGGTGTCGATGTGTTGCTGGAGACGGATCCAAACGGTAAAGGCAACTGGGACTTCATCACCGCTGACAGCTCGGCCCGGAAAGCAGGGGCTTTCCAACCAAAGGACATAGAAATAGACAATATCCGTGTCGAGAAATTGCAGCTTATATTTCGCGAGGGAAAGACGCGATCTACAAAGCGGTTCACTCTGGCCAGCCTCGATCTGACCAGGAAGGAAGCTGAAGATGAACTCAGGCTCGATCTGAAGGCTGATTATAACGGGCAGCCGGTTAAGCTTTCCGGTCAGACCGGGCTGATTCGCTACTTATTGGCACGTCAACGCTTTCCACTTGAGCTAGCGGGAACGTTCTCGAATGCAAAAGTCGAGATCGCCGGCGCGATTGACGATATCCTTGATCTTCGGGGCATCGATCTTAAGGTGCATGCCTCAGGGACCAATCTTGCAACACTGGGGTTTGATAAGAATATCCAGCTGCCCCAAACGAGTATATTTGATGTGACGGGACACTTGAGAGGTTCAAAGGAATCATTAGCTTTGAATGAGGTCAGCGGGAATCTCTCTGGGCACGATGTTAATTTGGCTTTCAGCGGCAATGTCGGCAACTTGATCGCATTTAGCGGCATCGATCTGAAATTGAATGGTTCCGGTAAAGATCTGTCAGCGGCGGGATCGATCATCGGAGAAAAGCTGCCGGCTACCGATCAATTTACCATTCAGGGCCGGTTGACCGGTTCTGCCAAAACTTTGTCCCTGTCGGAAGCTAGCGGCAGTGCCAGCCGGGGCAGCTTGAACTTGGCGATGAAGGGTAAAATTAAAGATTTACTCAATTTTAACGGTGTAGATCTGACAGTGAAAGGCTCTGGCAAGGACCTATCAGAGGTTGGAGCGATTATTGAAGAGAAGCTGCCGGCCACGGATGAGTTTGCAGTTGCGGGGAGTCTAACGGGCTCCGCCAAAGCCTTATCGCTAAAGGAAGCGCAGGGCAGTGCGAAGCGGGGTAGCTTGAACGTTGCTTTAAACGGTGAGGTTAAGGATTTGCTGGCCTTTAGCGGCGTGGATCTGAAGCTGAAGGGCTCGGGAAAAGATCTGGCGGAGGTTGGCGCGATCATCGGCCAAAAGCTGCCGGTTACCGATGAATTTGCGGTTCAAGGCCGGCTGACGGGTTCTGCCAAGTCCCTGTCGCTTCAGCAAGCACAGGGCAGTGCTAAGCGGGGTGGTTTGAATCTGACGTTAAGCGGTGGGATTGCGGAGTTGCCGGCCCTGAATGGCATAAATTTCAAGGTAAAAGTTTCCGGCAAGGAGCTGGCGGAGATTGGACCATTGGTCGGGGCAGAGCTACCCGATCTGGGTCCCTTTGATGTGAGCGCTAAGCTTTCGGGTTCGGCGAAAGCCATTTCGCTGAGCGCGTTTTCAGCCATGGTAGATAAGAGCGATTTTAAGGGCCGGGCCAAGGTGGAGTTTCTCAAGCGTCCCAAAATTACCGTACGCCTGGAATCGTCGGTGATCGATTTCACAACCCTGATGAAAAGTTTAGAGAAGGACGAAAAAAAACCTGTTAATAAAAATAAGCAAAAGGGCCGTTTGTTTTCCGATGATCCCCTGCCTTTTGATGCCCTCAAGAAGGTGGACGCAGATATCCTGATGAAGGCCAGAAATATCCAGGCCAAAGACGCACGTCTTGAATTCGGTCACATGATACTTAAGCTCGAGGACAGTGATTTCAGTATCGGCAGGCTCGAAGCGACATACAAAAAGACGAAAATTTCGGGAAATCTTCATATCGATCCTGGCTCACCGCCCCAGGTGGCCACTAATTTCATGGTTCAAAACTTTAATCTGGGCGATTTTCTCAAAGAAACCGGGAAGAGCGATCAGGTGCGGGCCATCGTGGATATCGCGGCCCATGGGAAAAGTACCGGGGATTCGGTGAATAGCCTGATGGCCAATCTAAACGGTGCCTTCGGAGCGGTCATGGGTCCGGGATTCCTGACCAAATACCTCGACCTGCTCTCCATGGATCTCTCCCAAAAGGTCATCCCGATCTGGGGACGCCACAAAAAAGCGGGTGAAATCAATTGCGCCGTCGTCCAGTTCGATATCAAAAAGGGCGTAGCCGCCAGCCAGGCCTTTGTATTCGATAGCCAGATCGGTGTCCTCAGCGCCGAAGGCGAAATCAACCTGGGCACCGAACAGATAAAGTTTTTACTCGTACCGGAGCCCAAAAATCCCGGTCTTCTGAGCCTTAGTACAAAGCTGCGGGTCAGCGGCACGCTTATGGATCCCAAAGTTAGACCTGACACCGTTTCTTTATTAACCAAAGGCGCTAAGTTTCTCAGTACTCTTGCGGTCGGTCCCATCGGGCTGCTGGCACCGTTCGTTCACCTCGGTGCGCACAAAGCGCATCCTTGCGACGTCCAGAGTATCGGACAATTGGGACTAAAGATTCCCGCAAAATAATTGCCAGACGCCGTTGCTCCGTCGGAGATACGGGAGCAGTTTGGACTATCAAAGAAAAACTCAATAGATCCATGGGATAAAGATTTTTCTCAATTGACAGCTTGCTGTGGATGATTATCAGTATGCGTATATCTAAGATAATGCGTTGAGCGTTTGGCTATCAGGCCTTCGTTTTTGTGGTGGCCATAAATGGCTCAAACCCCCTTCCCAAAATCAATGGCGGCATTCGCCTCTATTGAATCAGGAATCCTTTTTAATGAGAGGAGGACATCAATATGACCCTAAAAACGAATATTTTGCTAGTTGTGATTGTAATCTTGTTGCCCGGTTTTGCCGGTGCAGGTGGGGTGACAGAGAAGGACTTTGTAGCTGATACCACCGAGGACCTTCTTAATCTTTGCAATGTATCCCCTGACGATCCCTTGTACAACCAGGCTATCGGCTTTTGCCATGGCTATTTAGTGGGCGCATACCACTACTATGAAGCCCAATCATCGGGTCCCAAAGGTATTAAATTTGTTTGTCCGCCCGATCCCGTACCGTCGCGCAATGATTCGATCAACATGTTCATCGAGTGGGCCAAGGCGCATCCGCAATACTGGCAAAAAAGGCCGGTAGATACAGAGTTCAGGTTCCTTGCCGAGAAATGGTCGTGTAAACCTTAACCTGGGCTAGCCGGAACAAATTGCCACAAAGGCTCAAAGACAGCAAGTAAAACTATTGGCTGATATTTATCTTTGCGTCTTGGGGTCTTGGTGGCGAAAATAAATATTCAATCGACAATATTAAATCATTTGTGGAAGGAGCAAATCATGAAAAAGTTAATGATCGTAACAATTCTGATCATCAGCCTGGGCCTGGTGATCGGTGGATGCGCAAGTATGTCGGATACCGAAAAGCGGACTCTGGGTGGCGCGGGTATAGGCGCTGCAGCAGGCGGAGTGATTGGAGCGATTGCGGGTGACACCCCCATGGGACTGGCCATTGGCGCCGCGGCCGGGGCGGCCGGTGGTTATCTGTACGACCGGCACGAGAAATCTAAAGAGAAAGCCTACCAGGAAGGCTATAAGGAAGGCGAGAAAAAAAAGTAAATAAAGTTTTTTTTGCCTTATGCTTCACGATATTATCGGGCGAAAAACCACCGTTTTCACTTATACACACTTCATGCGGAGGTTTTAAACCTGTATAATCCAAGGTTTTAAGCTTTAGAGCGTGGAATTTATAAATTTTGGCACAAAAAAAATGGAGCCCGGGTTGGGGCCCCATTTATTGTTGAAAAGTCAAGGCTTCGATTTTGAGTCCCTCTATCCTTTCAAAATGCCTTAGGTTATAGGTGGCTACTGAAAACCCAAGAGAGAGGGCGGTAGAACCGATGATGAGGTCGTGGGTACCGATCGGAATACCTTTCTTGCTTAAATCAGACCATAGTTCTGCATATATCCTGGCAATTGAGATCTCAAAATTATAGATGGGAAACAGCTCGATAACTTTTTCTACGTAAGCACTTCTCTTCAATCGTCTTTTTGTTGAATCCGCTCGATGCACACCGTGAAGAAGCTCAGCGACTGTGATTACGCTGATTCCAAAAATCTCTTCTTCTCGATTTTCTGCAAATTGGCTGATTTCAGATTCCCGTCTCTCTGCTGTCAATAAGAAAGCTTGTATCGAAGATTACCCCCATAAATCCCCCGTTGACATAAGCGGTTGATTTCTGGAGATCTCTTCAAGATCTGATGCAAAGGCATCCAGTTCTTCCTCCAGTTTTGGCAATTTTTTAAGCAAGGTTTTCAGTTCGCCCAATGTCATAGGATCTATTTTTTCATCAATTGATTTCATGGAAGCGATCGGCTTTCCAGCCCTTTCAATAATATAATGAACGCCTTTGAATTTTATTTTATTTAATACTTCAGAGAAATCCCTTACAGCCCGGGTCGCGGATATACGTTTTTTCATTTCTTAATTTCCATGTATAATATGATAATCATATTATACATACTCGATTTCTTATGTCAATATGCTTTTAAAAGAACAAAAACAATGGGGCCCGGGTTGGGGCCCCATTTTTTATAATCAGCAGCTGATTGCTTGAAGAAATACACAACAATCTTAAAATGTAGGCTTAGGCACGAAACCTAAAAAACCAACGGGCCGTAAAATGTTAGGATGTGGTTATGAAATCTATTATTCTGCTATCCGTGTTAGGCACTGGCATTGACAGGCACGTGTCTGCGGGGTATGGATTGCTGTTGCATTTGATGAATCTCCTGATTTTCAGAAAGCGTCTTATATGCAAGAAAACAATGTCATGCCGGATCGGCTCAACCTGTTTCAGCGTATCCGTTATTCCATTTTTCCCGGGACTCTGCAAAGACCAAAGTATCGCGAGAGTTATAGAGATTTTTTCAACAGCCTGATTCTTCACTTTCGCCCCCGAAGCGTTCAGGAACGCACCCTCCGATTCACACTGACTTGGGGTCTTGGCGGGATGGCTGTAGTACTGGTGTGCATGCTGTTTGCTACAGGATTGATGTTGAAATTCGTTTACCAGCCGGTTCCCGATCGCGCCTACGAGTCTATTATTCATCTGCAAAACAATGTGCTCTTTGGACAGCTGATCCGCAATATTCATCACTGGAGCGGCTATACGCTGCTTATCCTAGTTTTTCTTCATTTTTTGCGCGTATTTTTTACCGGAGCATTCCACCTCCCACGGCAATTTAACTGGATCATTGGACTGGTAATGTTGCTGGCGGTGCTGACTTCAAACATTACCGGTTACCTGCTGCCCTGGGACCAGCTGGCCTTTTGGGCCATTACTATTTGCACCGGCATGCTGGAATATATTCCTGGAATCGGCATTTGGCTACAAGGTCTGGTTCGAGGCGGCAGCGATATTGGACCAGCAACGTTATCTATTTTCTTTTCCATCCACACAGCAATCATTCCCGCCTGTCTTCTTGTTTTGATGCCATGGCACTTTTGGCGGGTGCGTAAAGCCGGCGGTTTGGTAATTCCCCGCAGACCGGATGAAGACGAAGGCAGCGAGGATGAGAAGGTTCCAACCATTCCCAACTTGATTTTAAGAGAAATCGTCGTTGCTTTGGTGTTAATCGCTGTTATCATGCTAATTTCGGTCTTTTTTAATGCTCCCCTGGAAGCCAAGGCCAACCCGGGGCTCAGCCCCAATCCCACCAAAGCGCCCTGGTATTTTGCCGGTATCCAGGAGCTACTCCTGCATTTTCACCCACTGTTCGCACTTTTTATCATACCGATCCTAATGATGATAGCTCTGTTCAGCATCCCTTATATTAATTATCAGACAAATACAGTTGGGGTGTGGTTTGCCTCACCTAATGGACGCAGTATGGCGGCTGTGGCCGCGTTGATTGCCATTATCGTTACGCCCATCGGCATTGTTGTAGATGAATTTGTAATCGATTTTACAGCATGGATGCCTGGCATGTCTCCGATTGTTCGTAATGGAATTTTCCCAGCGGCTTTTGTCTTGGCCGGAATCATCGTTTTTTATTGGCTGGTGAAGAAAAAATACGCGTCGACAAATAACGAATCTATACAATCCGTTTTCGTCCTGCTAGTGGTTGCCTTTATCATTCTGACGATTACCGGTATCTGGTTTCGTGGGATAGGAATGGCATTGATGTGGCCGTGGGAGTTAGCTGGTTGAAGGTCAGAGGTCATAAGAATGGAAACACAGGATTTTAAATGAAAAGAGAGAAAGTAAAGACTGAGCCTAATAGAAGGTCCTTTTTAAATATCCTCTGGATAATTTTGGGTGGGGTTGCCCTGGCTGAATTCGTTGCCGTGGCATTTGCTTTTCTGCGGCCGCACAAATTGAAAGCCCGAGGAGAAAACTCTGACTCAACAATCACCGCAGGAGCGGTCGAAAGATTTACACCCAATTCGGTCACTGCATTTGTGAGAGGAAAATTTTATCTGGCACGGCTGGAAGACGGTGGATTTTTAGCGCTGTCGCGCACATGTACCCATCTGGGTTGCATAGTAACCTGGGTGGAAGAAGAAATGAAGTTTTCATGCCCGTGCCATGGTTCGAATTTTTATATTACCGGTAATGTTATCGATGCACCGGCACCCCGGGCGCTGGATATCTATCCGATAACCATTGAAAACAAAATAATAAAAGTGGACATGCGCAAGCCGATCAAGCGCAGCTCCTTTCGCGTTGAACAGGTGGTCTATCCTAAGAAAAAGGCATAAGGCGCAAGGCCCACGGTACAAGGTATATATTATATTATCCTTACCTCTGTGCACTCTGTGATCTCTGTGGTAAATTTTATGAAAAGCTGGAAAATAACCGGACTGATTGCAACGCTCGTTATCATTCTCTCCATTCCGGCTTACGTGCTGAAGGAAAGATATTTTCGTCGTCCCCCCTGCGTCCCCAACCTGTCGCCACTTTTGCCGGTAGTCGAAAGTGCATGGATTGCCACAAAGCCGAATACGACAAGTGGCAAAATTCCCACCATGACCGTGCCATGGAAGTTGCCAATGATAGACACAGTGTCTGGGTGATTTTAACAACGCGTCTGTTGAATTTCATGGTGCCACAACGCGTTTCTATCGCAAGAATGGAAAATTTTTCGCCCACACCCAGGGTCCGGACGGTAAAATGGGTGAATTTGAAATTACGCATACGTTCGGTGGTACCCCCTGCAGCAATATCTGGTACCCTTTCCCCGGTGGCCGCTCTGCAATGTTTGCCCATTGCCTGGGATGTGAAAGAAAAGAAATGGTATCACCTGTATCCGGATGACGCCCATTGATCCCAAAGATTGGCTGTACTGGACCAATGCCGGTCAGAACTGGAACGGTATGTGTGCCGAGTGCCATTCCACCAACCTTAAAAAGAACTACGACATTCAAAACGATGCTTACCAAACCACCTGGTCGGAAATCGATGTCAGCTGTGAGGCCTGCCATGGGCCCGGTTCCCGTCACGTGGAATGGGCCGAGCTGCCGGATATGGCCCGGCCTCAAACCGCAATTATGAACTGGTGGTCAAAGCAAAAGGCATGGATTCGCGCGCACAGGTGGAGCTGTGCGCGCCCTGTCACTCCCGGCGTGCAATTCTGGGAGATTACACCCACGCTGAGCCAAATCTGTTGGACAGCATGCTGCCCAGCCTGCTCACCCCTGAGCTGTATTTTGCCGACGGCCAGATTTTGGAAGAGGTTTATGTGTACGGCTCCTTTACCCAGAGCAAGATGTACCGCCGCAACGTGCGCTGCAGTGATTGCCATGATGTGCACAGCATAAAAAAAGTCAAAGAAGGCAACGCGCTTTGCCTTCAGTGCCACCGGGCGGATTTATGATACCAAAGCGCATCACTTCCACAAGAGCAAGGGGGAAAAAGGGGGAGCCCATCAAATCAGCGGATGGCAAGGTTCTCTTTGATGTAGGCACCGGTGCTGAATGTGTCCAGTGCCATATGCCGGAACGACCCTATATGGTGATTGATTACCGCGCTGATCACAGTTTTCGGTTGCCGCGGCCTGATCTGAGCATCAAACTGGGTACACCCAATGCCTGCAACCGCTGCCACATCGATAAAACCAATCAATGGTCCGATCAATATATCACCAAATGGTATGGCCCCGGTCGCAGGGCCCATTACGGCACCATCATTGCTGAAGGGCGTAAAGGATCACCTATAGCTCATAAGGATCTGATCAAACTGGCTTCAGATCCATTGTATCCGGTGATCGTGCGATCTACTGCACTTTCGCTTCTTTCAGCATATCCTGCAAAAGAGACCACCCGGACATACGAATTAGCATTGATGGACGATGAAGCCCTGATTCGACGGACGGCGGTTGATTTTCTAAATGCATCTGACTCCAACCGACAGACTGCACTTCTGACATCCATGCTTTACGATCCGGTTAAATCCGTGCGCATCGAAGCGGCCCGGCGAATGACTGAAATTGCAGATCCCCGGCTGGATGACGCCCAGAAAAAAGCCTTTCAGGCCTCCCTGATGGACTATCAAAAATCAATGGAATATTCGGCAGACTTTGCTTTTGGCCGGTACAATCTGGGAAATCTTTATGTTGCCCTGAGACAGCCCGAAAAGGCTGTTGGAAGTTATCAGGCCGCTATTAAAATCGATAATTTATTTTATCCGGCAAAAGTCAACCTGGCCATGCTCTACAACCAGACAGGCAAAAATGATAAAGCGGAGATTCTGCTTCGTGAGGTCGCCACTTCCCATCCTGAAATGTATGAAGTCCATTATTCTCTTGGATTGTTGCTCGCGGAAGAAAAAAAGTATGCTGAAGCGGCAAACTATTTAAAACAGGCGGCCAAAGGCATGCCCAATAGAGCCCGCATCCACTACAACCTTGGCTTATTGCTTCAGCATTTAAAAAAGGATTCAGACGCGGAGATTTCCTTGCTCAATGCAAAGGAGCTGGAACCGGATAATTTAGATTTTCTTTATGCACTTACCGATTTTTATTTAAAGCGAAATAAATTGCAGCAAGCCAGGAGCATTGCAAAAGAAATGGTGGCGCGACACCCCACCCAACGAATCGGGCGTGATATGTTGAACCTTATCGAGAAAAATTTAGAAACCCGTTCTAATTAGCTTAACAAATCAAACTCTCAATGGTACTGAATCCCACCAATTAAAGCATCGGCACGAAGTCCACTGTTTTGAGTAACCGAAAAAGGTTGAGATTTTCTAACCAAATCCCCGATAGAATTGTATCCCTCTGAGCAAGAGATTTTTTAGTGGTATTTGAGCATAAAGGATATTAGTAAAGTAGTTTTCCCTGACATGAACGAAGCACTTGCTTTTAATCCGGCCTTTTTACAATTTGAAACGACATCAATTTATGAAGCTCTTCTCTTCATTTAGTCCTAAACGTCTCATTGCGTGATTTTTCCTTCCATCCTAAAATAAGAGATCTTTGCTTTTCATTGTAGAAGATACTCATAATCTTCTTCTTTTTTGTATATTGCAATTCAACAAATCTGTCTTAATCTAATGAAATATTTTGGAAAGATGGTGCACTTGAAAGGAGAATCAAAATGAAACATATGACTACCAAACGACTCAATATACTGCGAAGGATTACGGCCGTGCTGGTATTGGCCGTCTGCCTTGGCGGTTTAACATCCATTGTGGCCTCGGCTGAGGACAAAGCAAAAGACGTCAAGGCGGATGTGGTGTACCGCAACGGCTTCGTCTACACGGTGGACGGGGTTCGGTCCCGCGCCCAGGCGTTCGCTATCAAGGATGGCAAATTCCTTGCTGTCGGAACCAACGAAGACATGAAAGCGGTCAGCGGCCCGGACACTAAGGTGATCGATCTCAAAGGGAAGATGGTCATGCCCGGGTTAATTGACACCCATATCCACGCACTGCGCGGCGCGTTGACAGCACTCGGGCTCGCTTTCCCCGTGACAGCGTCGGTGGACGAGATCAAGGCCGCAGTCAAGAAGTTCATCGCCGACAAGAAGCTCAAGAAAGGCGACTGGGTCGAGGGTGCCAAGTGGGCCATCGACTACAAGAAGCTCAACGCCAAGATGCTGGACGAGGTGTCGCCCGACAACCCGGTCTTCCTGCACGACTGGACCAACCACCTCGCCTGGGTCAACTCCGCGGCGCTCAAGGCGGCCAAGATCACCAAGGACACGCCGGACCCGCCGGCCGGTGTCATCGACCGCGACAGCTCTGGCAACCCGACCGGCACGCTGCACGACAAGGCGCTGGGCCTGATCACGGCCGCTATGCCGCCGCCCAAGGACAAGGTCGTGAAAGAGCGTGCTACGTGGATCTTTAACAACCTCAACGGTTACGGCATCACGGGCATCGTCACCGCCCAGCTTGATCCTATACGTCTTAAGGCTTACCGCGCCCTGGAATCGCAGGGCAAGCTGACGGTGCGCATCCAGGGGAGCTGGGACTTCAACACCCGCTACGTGACCACATCTCTCGAGGAGCAGGCCAAAACCTTCATGTCGCGCGCGAAGCGCGGGAAGAACTCTCCCTTGGTCAACGTTGACGGCGTGAAGATTTACATGGACGGGGTGCCCAACGATGCCGAGGGTGGCTCACCGATGATCGATCGCTATGCGACCGCACCGACTTTCGGCACCCCGAGCATCGACGAGTCAACCTTCAGCACCTGGATGCTGCGTTTCGATACGGAAGGGCTGAAGGTTATGGCACACGCCACCGGCAGTCTGTCGGTCCGTCACTTCCTCAACGCCGTGGAGGCGGTACGCCGCGCGAACGGCAAGGGGCCAACTCATCACATGGCCCATTCGATGCTCGTCTACCCCGATGAGGTGGAGCGGTTCAACTTCGAGCGCTCGAACTTTGTCGCCGAGATATCGCCTTATCAGCTCTGGGTTCCGGATCCCACCGCCAACTACACATGGCCAAAACTCATCGGACGCGACCTGTTCGATTTGACCTTCACCCCCATCAAAAGCATGGTCGACGCCGGCGCCGTGGTGACCTACGGCAGCGACTGGGACAACATTCCTGAGCCGGATCCGTGGTTCGCGCTGGAAGGCATGGTCACCCGCATGTATCCCGGCAAGCCCCAGTTCGGCCGCCTCAACCCGGACGAGCGGGTCGACGTCGAGACTGCGATCCAGATCTTCACCAGAAACGGTGCGATGGCCATGGAGAAGGAAGACGAGACCGGCAGCATTGAGCCCGGCAAGTCGGCCGACTTTATCGTCATCAACCAGAATCTCCTGGAAATTTCACCGCAGAAGATCCACGAGACCAAGGTTCTGCAGACCGTGCTCCAGGGGAAGACGGTATATACTGGCAAGTAATCTTTGAAGAGACTGGTGGCCAGAGTTGGGCTTGTTTTTTGCTAAAAGCGAACACCTAAAAAGTTATAATCAAGCCTGGCGACCGACCCTATTCATCAATGCAATGCAATAAAATTGCAACAGAAAGATAAAGATAATGATAATAATTATTGACAAATTTACTTGAAAGGATGATTTTAATTTTTGAATTTCTTATTTCTTTTTCAATAGCCCTCGGAGTAAAGTGCATCCCCTGGATGGAGAAAAACCCACTTTTAAATTATATGCACAACGTTGTGCCGGCTCCAAGTCGGCAGGGATTTTGTTTCCCGGCCGCGGTTACTGGAACGCATCAATTAGCTGTAAATGATACGGTTATTCTCTCTCCACGCCGGAGATTCTTCTGAACCCAATCGAATTACCATTAAAACCCTGTTTTTTTTCGTGCAATGCGATTAACGCCGTTGTCAGCTTTTTCTACAAAATTGATCGTTTCTTGATGTCTGCTCGCCAACGGTAATACTCAAAACCTCACCTAAAAAGGAGAAAATAATGATTCTGCACACCCCAAAATCCCGTTTTATTGCACTGCCGTGCTGGGTTCTGCGCCTGGCCCTGATCGGGCTATGTTCAGTCGCCATTATGCTTGGCCTCACGGCCGGCAGTGTCTTGGCCCACGATGTGGAACCACACCCGCACGCGGAGGATTCCAAAGCGGCTGACGAATACAAGCACGCCGAGCACGGGACTCTCGGCCAGGTCGGGGCCAAGCTCTCAAACCCTCTCGCCGATCTCTGGGCGCTGAGCATGAGCTTCAATATGCCCCAGTTCTTTGACGGCGACGTGAACACCGGTGACCCCGAAGTCGGCGCCACCTTGCTCTTTCAGCCCGTTATGCCCATTCCCCTGCATGGAACCGGGGATGCTGAATTGAGACTCATTACGCGACCCATCATTCCGCTCATTTTCAGCGAGCCCATCCCGCAGGGGTTCGACGACTTCGATCATAAAAGTGGTATCGGTGACATCCAGCTGCCCTTGCTGTTATCCGTTCCCGATCGAATTGCAGGGCATTTTATCCTCGGTGGGGGACCTGTCTGGCT
>PVMK01128698.1_pt1 | contig 19823 bp, 18 predicted proteins | sample 1853481 | NCBI WGS metagenome assembly PVMK01 (sample SAMN08533507, study PRJNA380276) | Marine sediment metagenome, whole genome shotgun sequencing project. | reverse complement strand
TTGCAGCAAGTCACGAAGTTGTTGTTTCCGGGTAATAGCAACCAGAGTTTCACCCTGAGTGTTATCGGGGCCGACGGCCAGATGTTCCAGTGTCACATCAGAGGTTATGCAATCTTCCAGCATAAAAGGCAACGCCTTTAATGCCTGACGACGACGTTTTTTTGGGCAGGTTGACAGTTGTTGTCAGTACGTCTTCACCAGGTATCAGAACAATCCATTGACAATTAACGGGCGGTTGTTGCAGTAAACGGGACAGTTCCCCGGTTTCGAGATTCGATGTTTCGGGAGTTGCCTCGCTCGACAGGCGCAACCATTGTGCGGCACAGTTAATGGCGTTGTGTTCGTCGTCATCGGTACCGCTGATCGGTGGGATAAGTTGTACTATCAATGTATCTGTCATGTTCTCTAGTTCTGGTAGCTTGGTAGGAGATTGTTGTCCGTTTGAGTCAGAATCCCCTCCCGCGTGGGGCCAAACCGGCGTTGTATAACGGTTATTGTCCCAGTTGTTGTTCGATAAAGCACAGATTGTAATGTTAAAGGCACATCGCCTAGCATAACATTTGCAGTAAGTAGAAAATATTGACTACTCACGGTCAAGTGATCCGCGCTTATTTCTTTTCCTGCAAAAACCTCATCTTCAACAAAGAAATCAATGTCCTGATAGGGTTTATCACTGCGAAGTGCAATTATTCTTCCTACATCGGGCGGATTGACATCATAAGTCAGGCTCTGAAGTAACAGGGTTGAAGCAGTATTTACGTTGATATAACTGTTCTCCGGTAACGCACTTACGTAAAACGTAAGAATATTGTAGTCCTGAACACTCACACCTTTGACAAGTAACAACTCGCTGGTATCGGCAAGAACACGGTTAGCGGTACGGTAAGGAGGGTCCAGCAGGGTGTAACTTTCATCTTCAGCACCATTGTCACGCACTTCTGTATCGGGGTCTATCCAGTCTTGCAGGGCAGGGATAAAGTCGGGTTCAACATTGATGGCTTGACACAGTCGGATGAAGCGCTCCGCCTGTAACGGATCAAGCACAGAATTGAGATTAAAACGCCCCTGCAGGTCCTGGAGTTTACCGGTGATATAACCACCATCAATGGGCAGAGGTGGCAATTCATAGGCCCAGCTCTCTTTCAAATGATCGTAATTATTCCTTTTGGCATCCTTGCTGAGTTCGACACCGGCCCAATGTTCCGCTCCCAATGCGTAAGCGATTGCCTGATCGCGGTGAATGATATTGGCGGTGCGCTGGGTATCAAAATTCTGACGTTTCATCATTGAGGTGGCAATAATGGCAGCGATGGCCACCACCAGTACCGCTGTAATCAGGGCTACACCGCGTTGCCTGCTCGGCAGCATGGTGTGATTAGCCCGGAGCTGGGAACAAGCGGCGAATTTCACCCCAATCCTCCAGTTCAATGGTTAATTCCAGGGCGCGTATATCGGCGTTTTTCGATATAGGCCAATCCAGATGCCAAATATTATTCTGATCGAGAACGCGTATTTGCAGATTGGTCACCTTGCTTAAAAGGGATGATCTTAACGGTTGGTCTCCCTGTGTGCTATCAAGGTGGCGCCAGTGTGAACGGATAAATTGTTCGTCCTCAATTGAATAGGCGACCCGTGTCAGCTCGGTACGATCGAGTTTCAGGGATGAAAAATTGCCGCCACGTGTGAAGAACAACTCTTGTCCGTTGAATAAAACGATGGCAGCTTCGTTATCGCCAAAGGCATCGCGGATGGCCCGTGGACTCAGTTGCATGATATCCCGCTGAAAAAGCGTCAGACTCATTTGCACTGCTTCCAGATCCTTCATTGATGCGCTAAAGTTTTCCTCGGCTTTGAGGCTGTTTTGCAGACCGCTATATGCAGCGGCACTCATGATGGAGAAAACAGCGATGACGACCAACAACTCCAGGAGGGTTATGCCTGATTGCCTGGCTTTTGACTGGAATTTGGCCTTGTATGAGCCGAGGGTGGATAAACTGTTCACATTGGCCTACCCACAAAGGTGATTAGAGAAGCTTTTTCCTCACCATCCAGCGAAACGCGAATTGTGACGAGTCGCAGTTCGGGAACCCCGGTACTCTGTACCTCGGTCTCCCAATGCCAGGTTTGTTTGGCCATGGTTTCTGTACCGGTGGTGACGCCAGGCCCGGGCCACTCCTTGTTAATCAAAAGTTCGGCAGCCTGATTGCTGGCCACCCAATGAGCGATGGTCTTTTGCTTGAGAAAGATCCCGGCATATCCAGCCTGACTGGTGGAATGCAGCACCGCGGTCATGCCAATAGCCAGTACGGCCAGTGCGACCATGAGCTCTATCAGGGTAAAGCCCATATATGGTTTTTTTCTGCTGTTGCTGCTTGTCACTGTAATGGCTCAAATTCTAAGTCGAATATCCCCAACGGGTTGGCTGACAATCGCCACTGACCATTTTCTGCCGGATCTTTCAGAGTCCATCCGAATGGCGTAACCTCGCCGGTGGCAAATAACAGGATTTGTGGTTGCGGTTTGTCGCGGTCACTCAATTCGTTCTCATACGCCAGTCCGTTCAACCATAGGGTTTGTGAAAGGTTTTCAGGCAGCCTGTATTCAGAAAATACGGGGTTATCCAAAGACCACCATTGTTGTGCCCGCCAGTGTAAAACCTGGTAGCTGTTTTTTGTTAACTCCATGCCCAGGTCCTGATTAAACAATACTGCCTGTTCACGGGCCGCTTCCAGTACCTGATAAAAACGACGACTTTCCCTCTGGGGGGAGGATTTATTGGGAGAAATTGATAACGCCATCAGAGATGTCAGCACACCGATAATAACCACCACCACCAATAGTTCGATCAGCGTAAAGCCTTTTCCTTTGCGAAAAGCACAGAGCCGGTGTTTGGTTGTTTGCACGGGAATCTTCAGCAGACGGAGTTACTACTCAACATCCCAGTTGCCGATATCGGCATTTTTCTCCGCTCCTCCCTGTAGGCCATCGGCGCCCAGAGTGTACACATCCATATCGCCGTGTAGTCCAGGGCTTAAATATAAATAAGGGTTTCCCCAGGGGTCGTTGGCCAAGCGTTCAATATACTTGGGAGTCAGGGCTTCGAGGCCCTCGTCGGTACCGGGGTAGTTGAAATTGTCCAGCTTGTAAAGATTGAGAGCACTCTCAATGGCGCGAATATCAGTTTTGGCTTTTACCAGTCGTGCGGTGTCAGGACGATCCATTACCTTGGGGATAATAATCGTCGCCAGAACACCGAGAATAACAACCACCACCATCACTTCGATAAGTGTAAAACCCTGGCTCTTTTGTTTCATAAACGTCCCTCCATTTCTATTTCACTAACTGATTCATTTCAAAAATGGGCATTAGTATTGCTAGCACAATGACAAGGACGATACCACCCATGGCGAGAATCAATAACGGTTCAAATAAACCCAGAGCTGTAGCGGTTTTGGTCTCAATTTCCTGCTCCTGATTAATGGCTGCGCGCTCCATCATTTCCGGTAACCGACCACTGGCTTCACCATTGCGAATTAGTTCCAGTGTCAGTGGTGGAAACAGCCCGGTATTGGCTAATGATTGGCCAATGCCAGCACCTTCTTTTACCCTTTGACCCGTTATATCGACCGCTTCAATCATAGCTTGATTGTGTATGACTTGCTTGACAATGATCAGCGATTCCAGGGCAGGCACACCGCTGCCTAATAATATACTCATGGTGCGGGTGAAACGTGCAGATTCCATGCCCTTGATCAAGCCGCTTACCAAGGGGATGCGCAACTGAAACAGATGCCAGCGCTTTTGCCAGAGAGGGTTTTTTAATAAAATCTTTATGGCCAGAAAAATTATGCCTAGTAGTAGCAGCAATAACAGCCCGTAACTCTGTAAAAAGTCACTGACGGTAATCAGGCCGCGGGTCAGGCCAGGTAATTGTTGCCCAGTGCTTTCAAACACCTGCACCACTGTTGGCACGACATAGGTAAGCAGGGCTATAACCACGCCAATGGCCACTACAGATAGTACTACCGGATAAATAAGCGCAAGACTGGTTTTTTGTTGTACGCGATTACGTGCTTCCAGATAATCGGATAGGCGCTCCAGAACCTGATCCAGTTTTCCTGCCTGTTCACCGGCAAATACCGTTGCCCGATAAAGTTGCGAGAAAGTCTGGGGGAATTCTCCAAGGCCCGTGGCCAGTTCGTGTCCTTCGAGCACTTTGGCACGAACGGCCAACAAAATGCGATTTTGAGCGCGCTGGGTGCTTTGGCGAGCAACAGATTGCAGTGCTGATTCAACGGGAGTTCCAGCGGCGATTAGTGTAGCCAACTGGCGTGTGATCAACGTGAGCGTACTGGCACTAAGTCGACGTCCTCGCTGGAAGATACCACTAAAGATTTTTAAATTTTGAGCGGCTTTTTCTTTTACCGGCATCACTTCCAGGGGCAGCCAGCCTTTGTCGCGAACTTGTTGCCGGATCTGTCTTTCTGAATCACCTTCTAACAGGCCGTGTTCTTTGTTGCCATTGGCATTGAGCGCTCTGTATTCAAAGGCAGGCATGGAATTCTATCCTTCCTTGGTGACGCGAAGAACCTCTTCCAGTGACGTTGTGCCGTTTAGCACTTGTCGCCAACCATCCTGGCGTAGACTGGGATAAAGTGGGTGAGCGTAATTACGAAGTATATGTTCAGCGGCGTTGTCGTGAATCATGGTTTGCAATGTACTATCGATGCCAATTACTTCGTAAATGCCGGTGCGTCCCATATAACCCCGCTGTTGACAGAGTTTACAAGCTTCCGCTTTGAATAGGGTGGGAGGCTTTTGACTGTCAACTTTCATTACCTGGCATTGTTCCTTAGAGGCGGTGTAGGGTTGTTTGCAGCTGGGGCAGAGAACCCGCACCAGGCGTTGGGCGACAACGGCCAGTAAGCTGGATGATAATAAAAAGCTTTCAATACCCATATCACGTAGTCGGGTAATTGTGCCAATTCCACTATTGGTGTGCAAAGTGGAGAGCACAAGGTGACCAGTTAAACTGGCTTGTACAGCAATCTGGGCAGTATTCAGGTCGCGAATTTCGCCTACCATGACGACATCGGGATCCTGTCGTAAAATGGCTCTCAGACCCCGAGCAAAACTCATATTGATTTTGCTATTAACCTGGGTCTGACCAATGCCATCCAAATCGTATTCGATGGGGTCTTCAACCGTTAATATGTTGCGCTCGGCATTGTTTAGTCTCGACAGAGCAGCATAAAGTGAAGTGGTTTTACCAGAACCGGTAGGACCGGTTACCAGAATGATACCGTGGGGCTTGTGAATCAACTCATCGAGAAGTGCCAGAGGCTTTGCTGCCATGCCCATGGTTTCCAGATTCAGTCGTCCAATCTTTTTGTCCAGCAAGCGCATAACGACGCGTTCGCCATGACCGGAAGGCAGCGTGGACACTCGAACATCTACCGGATGGTTCGCCACTTTTAAGGAGATTCGGCCATCTTGGGGAAGACGTTTTTCAGAAATATCCAGTTTCGCCATTACCTTGATCCGCGATGCTAATAATGGGGCGATCTTGATCGGTGGGCTTAAAACCTCACGCAGTGTCCCATCGACACGAAAACGTACCGACAATCTTTTTTCAAACGGCTCGATGTGTATATCGGACGCATCTTCGTTAATGGCTTCGGTAAGCAGTGCGTTAATCAGGCGTATAATGGGCGCGTCGTCCTGACTTTCCATCAGGTCTTCCGGTTCGTTCAATACCTCGGCGAGATAGGCCAACTCATTATTGCCACCAATATCTGCCATTAACTGGGCTGCCTGATCGCTTCCTTGCTCGTATAGGGAGGACACCAGTTCGTTAAATTCTTCTTTGGCCAGTTCTTCCAGTTGAAACTGACTGCCGTATTGACGTTGGATTTCAAGTAGTCCCCAGGGCTTTGGTTTCCGGGTGACAGGCCACAGTCAGCGGGTCAGTTTTAACCACGGCAACACCGTGACGGCGTGAGAAGGCATAAGGGATCAAGATGCCTGATCTCATCTCACTGGCTCTTGTCATCAAACAGAAGGTCTGGATTATTTTTAGAATCAGGGTTGTTTTGCTCTTCCTCAGAAGGTACTGAGGGTTCTGGAAACTCAGCCAGTTCAGGTTTTACTTCGAGACTCTTCATGTCTGTCAACTGATTTTGCTGTCCCCGTAAATAGGTATATTTTGACTGACTAATCGAACGGCCCATGGCAGGACTACTGATAATTGTCGGACGGATAAATACCATCAGGGTACGTTTGGTCTTGGTGGTTTTGTCGTAACGGAACAAACGGCCCAGCCAGGGAATGCTGCCCAAGAATGGGACTTTAGACTGGGATTCCTGCACATCTTCATCGATCAAGCCACCCAGCACAATCACACCACCGTCAGCTACCATAACAGTGGTTTTTATGGAACGTTTGTTGGTTACCAGATCATTGACGGTGGCTGAGGCTTCACTGACACTGGAAGTGGTCTGCTCGATAGTCATGGTAATGGCATTGCCTTCATTAATTTGTGGCTTGACCTTGAGAGTAATGCCCACATCCTCGCGTTGAATCGTTGTAAAGGGATTGACCTGGCCAAGTCCGCCCTGCGTAGTGTAAGATCCTGTTTTAAAAGGCACATTCTGACCAACAATAATCTCGGCTTCCTGATTGTCAAGCGTTGTCAAGGATGGGGTAGACAATATATTGGTCGATGCATCTGTAGCCAGAGCGCGCAACAACACGCCAAAACGGGTGCCACCACTGCTTTCCCCACCCAGACCCAGGTTTAGCCCACTTCCCAAAGCAGGGATGGTGCCCTCAACAATCGATCCAACAATACTTCCCAAGCTGCCGCCCTCATCTGCGAAGTTGGAGGCGCCAAGTGGGTAAGTACTGCTTGTACCGCTAGAACCATCTACGAACCATTCCACTCCCAACTCCATCGCCGTTTCAAAAGAAACCTCTGCGATAATGGCTTCAATATGCACCTGCGCGCGCGGCATATCCAACTTCTGAATCACCGCTCGTAACGATTTGAAGTGGGCCGCAGGAGCAGTAATCACCAGCGCGTTTGATTCCGTATCTGCTTGAATATGGCTGTCATTGCCACCGGTGCCTGTGCTTCCTGTGCCCTGTGGCAGTCTGTGTTGAATTACTGAGGCCAGTGAGAATGCGAGCGACATTCTCGGCATTCGCATAGCGCAGAAAAATCACCTGGGTACTGCCGCCAGATTCTACTGGTGTGTCGAGATGCGAAATCAAGGCACGGATTTCCAGGCGGTTTCCGGAGCTACCACTGATCAGGATGCTGTTGCTGCGTTCGTCAACCCCGACTGAGATTCTGTTAGTGGCATCTTTAGAATTCTGTGGCCACAGTTTGTCCAGCAGACGAACGATCTCCGAGCCGAGGGCATACTGCAGTGGAATCACTTCAATTTCCTGCTCGGTGTTTTTGTCGACACGTTGGATAATAGCCAACATTCTCTGAATATTGCTGGCGTTATCGGAAAAGATCAGGCTGTTACTTCCCGGATAAGCGGCCAGGTGACCATTGTTGTCCATCAATGGACGTAAAATCGGCACCAGTTCCTGGGCGCTGACATATTTTAGCGGCAGAACATGGGTAATTACCTCGTCGCGGTTACTGTTAACTTGGTCGACGACCCGTTGTGGGGTATTTCTGATCTGGGTATTGGGAATGATTTTTATGGCTTTGCCTACGGTCACGGTGGTAAAACCATGGACTTCCAGTATGGATAAGAAAACGCCTAATACTTCATCTTTCGATAGAGGTTGACTGGAAACAACATTAACCATGCCTTTTACCCTGGGATCTATAATGAAAGTTTTCCCCGTCAAATCGGCAACGGCATTGATAACTGCCGTGATTTCGGCATCCTTAAAATTAAGCGTAATCTGCTCTTCAGCCAATAGAGCCTTGGGAAAAATCAAGATTGAAGAGACTATAACCGCAGTAATAAAACGGAGGAGATTGCCCATGGTATTGTTCCAGTTTTTAAGGCTCATTCGTATAAATCGACGGTAATGGTGCGACTTTTACCAGCATTGTTCAGGGTTATCTCAAATTCTCTTTGTTTCTTGAGCTTGTCGTACAGGACCATTACCCTGCCCGGAGCATTCAGCGAGATACCATTTACAGCAGTTATCACATCATTGGGATCGATACCCCACTCTTTCATAATTCCTGGATTTCGTAAAGCTTTTAACCGAAAACCCAGCAGCTTTCCCTTTTCCATGACTGGCGTCGCCGAAAAATCACGCATCAGTTCAGCCGTGTTTTTTGGGGCATTTGTTGAATTTTGACGGGACGCCGGTTGTACTTCGGTGTTTGGCTGAATGCTGGAAGTTTCATGCTCGGGATCCAGTATCAGAGCTTCTTGCCGCCCGGCATGAATTAAAATAACACGGTCTGGGTCAATGCTGTAAATCTCAGCTTTGTCGGCAACTCGTTCATGAATGGCATAGCTACGTGCACCATCCTTTGAACTCTCAATAATTGCATAGGCCTGGTTTTTATCTGTGGAATACACCAAGCCAACCAATTTCAGCTTCAACGATGTTTTGGGCGCGTCAGTAGAAGCAGAGCCCTGTGTTGATGCTATCGATGCAGATTGAATTAAAGGATAGCGTAGTAAATTTTTCAGTGACTCTGGTTCTGTGTTTTTTGGCGACAACGGAATGAGGGCGCTTGGTTGCGGTGACTCAACATTGAGGAGCCACAACTTCCATACCAGGGAACCCGCCTGCCACAAAATAAAAAAGGCCAGAACTGCGGTAATACAGAACACCGTAATGCGGTGATTCAGTATTTTTCGGAGATTGAACAGAAGAAAGGACAAGCCTCCTTTTGCCATCGTTACCATCTGGGTAGATTCCTGGTAGTTCGTCAATTTGATAAAAATAGGATAAAGTCGCTTCAACTTGATGCGCGCATCCTCTGTGGTAAAACGCCAGTCCGCAGGTTTTGACCGCTGATTGCTCTTTTCAACCCAAGCTCTTACTTGTGTGGTTATATTATACCGGATTTTCCAAGACTGAATCCTACTTGGTGAACCCATATTTTGGGTCAAGTACTGTCCCTGGGACGATAAAGGCCGTGCTCCGGTTAGCAAGAAACACTTTTGTTACAGGAACCGGTTACATAGCTAATCAGAATATGCCCAAGTTGCTATAGTGTTATTGTTTCTATCTAATTGACGTAAATAAATGTGGAAGGAATCACTCCAAAGGGTTTTGATCACAAAATGACTGGTAAAGACTATTCACAACAGGCTTTTCTTGAGTTCCTGCGGCAGGCTGCGGTTACCGGTATTACCAAGCCGGCAACAGCGCGGTCGCGGAAACTTGCAGCGGAACATCTGCTCGTACAATTGAAATCACACGAGCGCATCGACTTGCGACTGCTGGACGTAGATGAGTTGTGTTCACGATTTCATAAGTTACAGGGCTCAACTATCCGCCCGGAAACCATACAACTCTATAACGAACGGCTCACCAGTGCCTTGAAAGATTTTTTGTCCTGGACTTCAGACCCCGGCAATTTTCGGAGTATTGAAGGCGAAAAACAGGAAGCGTTTGTGGTTGCTGATCGCGACACCCCGGGTCAGGCTCAGGCCAGAGAAGAGTTGGCACTGAACCCACCACGTAGCCCCCACGATATTTTTCCTGTGCCGTTGCGAGAGGACCTGGTGGTTTTCATCCAGAATGTACCATTGGATATGACCCAGGCAGAAGCACGCAAGATTGCTGCTGTGATTTCCGCCCTGGCACTTCCCGAAGAGGACCTGTGAATTGAAACGCCTGCTATTGTTTACACCATTGATCCTGTTTGGTGTGGGTGGACTCTATTTTCTGTACGCTTTCCTTGAGGCCAGCAACGAAGGAGCATTTCAGACAAACTTACTGCCGGAACTGATCGGGTTTTGCCTGGAGGGGTTTTTCCTGGTGGGATTGTTTTCGTTGATCCAGCGTCGATTGGAGCGCGAGCGGAAGAACGAACTGCGTCAAAGTCTGCGTGGGGCGCTGCGTGAGATATTGAGTCATCTGGATATTGCGCTGCTCGAAGAATACGCGGAACCAGCCAGTACCCAGTCTCTGGACCTGGATCCAAAGCGTGTAAAGTTACTCTTTGTAAAGTTGCACAATAGTGAACTGGATCTCAAGAGCATGCGCAACATTAAAGAGGCGGCGGCCCGTAATGTCAGCACCATGCACGATCTCATCCCGGTGGCAGCTCAACTTAGTGCCAATCATATGCGCTGGTGGCTCGCAATTTCCGAGAGTGTGCGCCGCCTGTCCGAAGCCACTGACAAGGCCGGCGTTGATTTTGCCGCGCAAAAATTTCTGATGAACCTCGGAGAGTTTGATCAACTGCCGCTATAGGTATACGCATGCAGCGACAGGCTGCTTACAGGGTTGAACTGTACTCCTTGAACGCGGCGACCAGTTCGTCTGCCTTTGCTGATTTTATAGCAGCACACAACTGGATACTTTCGACTGTCTGTGCGAGGGTTCTTTCATAACCCGGCATCTTTTCAGCCTGTGACTGGATGAAATTCTGCCACTCATCAGCCCGGTCTTCGCTGCAAAAAGCACCGCCAAATGCAGGTACGATATTGGATCGAAAGTGTTCAGGAACCATCTCTATCACGGTTTCATCATTGTCCACAATCCAGGCGTAAGTCAGCTCCGTGGTGGCAACGCGAACCATCTGCCGGAACACCATACCAACGGCATCGCTTCCTTTGAATGAACCCGCCAACAAGGCAGCTTGCAGCTTCGCAACAAGCGCTGGCTCTTCAACACGAGCCAATGCGCCCATGGCCGCCTGGCGAAATGCGGGATCTTCCGAGGTGATGGCCTGCTCAAGCAGCATGTCAAAAAATGGTTCACCAAGGTCCTGTACGCCGATACTCAATACCGTTTCGAGTTCATTAACCGGCACTGCTGAAGGGTCAGGATCACCATTCAGTCCAATTCTGGCGGCGGCGTTTAAGGCTAGTGGTGCCCGCATTCCCTGGTCCTTCGCCATAACGATAAGGAATCTTTGCATGCGTTGCTGCAGCATTTCTGAACCCGTCCCGGATTTCCCGGCAAGCTCGACAAATCGCGGTTGCACCATGTCGCGAAACGCCTGTTCAAGCACTAGCAATTGACCCGCCTCGACCATATTGGTCAATTGTTCGAGCTGGGACATGGCCGCTGCAACAACATCCCATGTTTCGTGGTTTATCAGTGCGGCCAACCCGGTTACATATGTTTTACCCGGAAGTTTCCCGGCATAAAATGCGGCGCCCATGCTATCCGCCAATACCAGTGCATCTGCGGGAGGCAGATCTGGCACATCGGCGATCAGGCCATTCCACCAGGATTCGTCAAGTGAGAAACGATAGTATCCGGCACCGTCCGCGTTGGGATGTAAACCACTTGGGCAGGTATTTGAATCCAGCTTGATCGACTTGCTTCGTTCGTTCAGCATCGCACAGGTGCTTTTTTGCGTGCCATTGTCGTCATAGCTCACGCACACTGGTATTTCCCATTCGCCGGAATTTGGATCAATGGTCGAACCCAGCGGTGCGTAGCGACTTTGACTGACTTCCAGTATTGCGTTTTGTCCGTCGTCACAATTCACGCTTGCAGAAACCAACGGAACCCCGGGTTGTTCTATGAAAGACTTAAAAGCGGGTATCAATTCCGCGCGTCCGGAGCCCTCAGCAAGTGACGCCATGAAATCTTCTGCAGTGGCTGTACCATCTGCGTGCCGCTCCATGTGCAGACGGACGCCTGCCTGAAAATTCTCCTCGCCAACATAACGTTCCAACATGGCCAAAACGCCACCACCTTTCTGATAGGTAATACCATCGAACGCATCGCTTATCGCCTCAGTAGACTCAACGGGTTCCCGTATCTGGCGTGCTGCGGCCAATGAATCATTGTCCATCGCCCCGAGTGCGCCTTTTAGAGATGAACGATCAAACTCGCCTTCTGCCCAGAAAGCATCCGATGCCTTATTGCCCATCCAGGTGGCAAATGCTTCATTCAGCCAGATATCATTCCACCATACGGGCGTCACCAGGTCGCCAAACCACTGGTGGGCCAGTTCATGTGCATGAACATAGGTGTAAGACCGACGTTGATCCAGTGGCGAATTTTCATCCATCAGCACCAGGTACTCGTCATAAGTAATGGCACCCGGATTCTCCATTGCGCCGCCAAAACTTTCTGGAATTGCAATCAAATCCAACTTTTTGTAGGGGTAGGGTGTACCAAAATACTCTTCCAGTTTTGTCAGAATCCCTTCCGTATTTTCCAGCGCATATTGCATTTGACTGCCAAGCCCCTTGGCGGTAACGCCTCTCAGTGCGACTGCCCTGTCACGAATTGTATTCGGGGGGATCATGCCAAAATCCACCATGTCATATGGACCCACGGCAAATGCCAGCAGATAGGTCGGCAAAGGCCGTGTTGTATCGAAAGTACGTCGTACAAAGCCGTCACTGAGCTCTTCTGAAGATGCTTCGGGTGTGTTGGTTACCACCACATCTCCCGTACGTGTGGTGACCATCAAATCGAACGGTACTTTGAAACCAGGCTGATCGAAACCCGGGAACACCTGCCTGGCACCGGTGGACTCAAACTGGGATGCCGCGTATGACTCCTCGCCACGCACTACCTTGAACAAGGCATTGCTTGAAGTATTGAACGGGGCGGTGTAAATAAAATGAAGGGTTGCAGCACCTGCAGCAACAGTTTCAGAAAACGACACCAACGCTACGCCCGATTCGAGGCGCTGCTCGTAAGTGGCTTCGATTCGATTTGAATCTCCCTTGGTTAAATAAGCCCCGGTAACATCCAGATTCTTGCCATGCAGCCAAATACTGTCGACTTGTTCATTGATCATGACATCGATAGCGACTTTACCGGAGAAGATCTCCCGGGATGGGTCTATCCTGAGATCAAGATTGTAGTGAACCGGGGTGACTGTGTTGTCGAGTTGACCCACGGGTGGTTCTGTGTGACCGGCAGATTCAATTGCAGTCGGGCTTTCAACAGCATTTTCAACCAGTGGCTCGGCAGGCTCTGAGCATGCAGATAAAATCATGACTGAAATCGATAGATAGAGACAATGTTGCAGGATTTTTCTAAAAGACATTTATTGTTCCTTTTTAAACTGTCGGATGTTCATTGATCTTTCCCGGCCATAAACATCGTAGGAGTGGATATCAGGAGGATCTTGTAGTTGTTCTGCTTTTGACGGTAGCGGAGCAATAATGGTTTGCCAAGTGCTGTTGGTAAGGGGTTAGATTTGGGTGCCTTCGTTGTAAGGTTTTTCGCCAGCTTGCATAATGGAGCCGATGAGCGTCAATGCCTGTAAATTACTGGTCTTAACCCTTTCTCTGTACTCTTTCGCCGCTGGTGCACAGGAGCTCTCTCCGCGTGCCTATTGGCCGGCCCCTGTCGGCACCCAGGTGGTAACAGCAGGTTATTCCTACATGTCGGGAGATATTGTCCCGGACCGCTCACTGCCCCTTACCGGTGTTGATTCCAGCATTAATTCAATGATTCTTGGTTATCGGCACACCCTGAATCTATGGGACAGGACCGCTAATATCACCGTCGAGGCACCATACATCGATGGCACAACGGTGGGCACTCGCGAGGATGAACTGGACCTGGAGCGGAAGTACAACGGTGTGGGGGATCTGGCAGTCACTTTCTCGGTCAATATCCTCGGTGCACCTGCCATGACAAAGCCGGAGTTTCGCCAAAAGCGTGGGGATTTTGACCACATCCTTGGATTCAGCGTAAAGCTGGTAGCCCCGACAGGAAATTACGATTCTCATCGCCTGATAAATGTGGGTGCCAATCGATGGGCGATGAAAACTGAGTTGGGTTACATCGCCGTCCTTAACCCTAAATGGGTTCTGGAAACATCCCTGGGGAGCCTGGTTTTTTGAGGATAACAAGGATTTTCTCGGCATGACCAAGGAGCAAGACCCGGTAGTGACATTGCAGGGGCACCTGATTCACAGATTTCGGCCAGGGTTGTGGGCATCCCTGGATATGAATTATTACGAGGGAGGTCGCAGCACGATTGGTGGCCGGCGTCTGGATGATTTGCAGCGTGATTCAAAAATTGGCGCAACCCTGGTATTTCCTTTCGCCAGGCGACATGCGGTTAAGCTGGGGTACAGCAAGGGCTCAATTAACGACTCCAGTGAGGACTTTGATGTATTTCTGATCAGTTACCAACAGCTGTTCTAAGGCAGGGGTTTTATATGATGATCGGTACATTGAAGAACTTGACGAGTATCTGAAGTACGGGAGACTTGAACCTGGTTTCCACTTTGCTTTCTACTAGCCACTCCTGGTTCTTATTATTTAATCGTTGTCACTGACAAGATATGATTCCGGTCTATTGGTTGGCAAACAGTTAGATGACCCGCCTAATGTTACAGTACCAAAACAATGAACAATCATAAAAAAATTTCACTGAACCGTGATATCGGTCAATTGGGGTTCGCAGCCATTGCCTTAAACGGTGTTATCGGTGCGGGTATATTCGCCCTGCCTGCCGTCGCAGCCGCCAAAAGCGGGAATTTTAGCCCGTGGCTTTTTCTGATTTGCGCAGTGCTTATCATGACAGTGGTTTTGAGTTTTGCCCGCGCGGCCAGTTTTTTCAGAGATACCGGCGGCCCCATTCAATATGCAGGACTTGCGTTCGGACCATTTGTCGGCTTTCAAACCGGCTGGCTGACTTATATTGGAAGACTTGCCGCCATCGGCGCCAATATCTCGTTGATGGTTACCTACGCAGGTTGGTTCTGGACACCACTGGAGTCAGGCCTGGGGCATCAATTGGCCGTAGCGCTGGCTTTTGTTTTGCTGGCAGTATTTAACATCGTTGGTGTCCGTCAGAGTATGAAGGTCGTATTCCTGTTTTCAGTCCTCAAACTACTGCCTCTGATCTTGCTGATCCTGCTGGGCCTGGCACACATGAAACCCGAACTGCTGCTCCAGGGGGAACTACCGGTATCAGGAACTCTCGGTGAAACCATATTGATTCTGCTGTATGCATTTGTGGGCTTTGAAAGCGCTGTGGTTCCAGCCGGCGAGGCGCGCAATCCGCGCAAAGATATTCCGCTGGCGATTACGGTTACCGTGTTAACGATCACTGTTTTTTATTTTTTAATACAACTGGTTTCCATATCCGCACTGCCTGAACTGGCTCACAGCGAGACTCCGCTGGCTGATGTTGCAGAAGTTCTCATGGGTGCGACCGGTGCCGCCTTTTTAACATTAGGTGCGGTATTCTCAATAGGCGGTAATTGTTCAGCGTCTATGCTTTCAGCACCGAGGATGACCTATGCCCTGGCCCATATGGGGTCTTTGCCTGAATGGTTCGGATACGTTCACCCGCGAACCAAAACACCACTTAATTCCATATTGTTCTATGCGATTTTAGGTTTGGTGCTGGCATTGAGCGGCAGTTTCATCTGGCTTGCAGTTGTCAGCACCCTGGCACGCTTGTTGAGCTATATCCTGGGCGTGGCAGCGCTACCCGTGCTGGAAAGAAAGATCGAATCGACAGCGGATCAGTTCCGCCTGCGCGGTGGTTACTTTATACCCGCCCTGGCCATTTTGCTTTGTTTGTGGCTGGTCACTTTCGCATCCGTGACCGCATGGCTGACCACTGCCGCCTTTTTTGCGCTGGGTAGCGTACTGTACCTGGCGTCTTCCAGTCAACGTTGATTACTGCAGTAATTCTGTCGTTCCAACCAAGGGTCCAAAATACAATGCGTTGACCCAGAAGCGTTCGGTTCCGCGCCAGAAACCCCTGAATAAAGGGTTATTGGCAAAACGTACGATCAGGCCTTTCCCATGGCGTTCGGCGATGATTGCGGGTTGATTACTCATCTCGGTCAGTCGTTGTTCTCCGATGTAACCACTCACCAATGGCTCTTCGCTGTAACGGACTGGCGTGGCAAACAGGTTTTCGCTGGCTTGCAATAGCGTGGTGCCGCGGCGGAACAAGGGCATCTCTTTGTTGTAGCCAAACGCGATGGGGTGAGTATTATCGACCAGTGCGGTGACGATGGCACCACCGATGGTTCGTTGAGCTTTCTGGTCATCGAAATCCGCATAGGCCATGGCCTTGGGATCATCCTCTGCGGTTTCTTCTTCGTCCGGTGTTGCGTCACAGCCGTCGGCCTCAAAACATAATGACTCTGTCCATGTGGCAGCATCCTGGGTTGCGACAAGAATTCCGCCATCACTGACCCATGCAGTGATGTCTTGTTTCAACTTTTTACCAATGGCAGTGTATTTGCTGTTCACCATCAAAAGATGTGTGTAGTCATTCAGGTTAATCTTCTCGAGACGGCTCATATTGATCATGACCGGTGACACTCCCAAACGAAGGTCCAGTTGAAACCAGGCTTCGCCAGCATCGTAACTGTGTACGTCATCGCCGACGATCAGCAATGGTTTAATCACGGGTACAATTTTGAAATGAGACGTGCCCAGGCCGGGACCGGACCTTGTCATATGGGTGTTATACGAATGGACGTTCACCCCTCGTGCGGAGGCCTGTTGAAGAATTTCCAGCATGGTACCGGACTTATCTTTGTCCTGAATTCCGGCCAATAAAACCAGGCTACCCTCGGTAAAAGTCACACCACTCATGCGGAATGGTTTTGTCGCCGCACGCACCCTCATGCCGGCATCCAGCAGATCCTGCAAAACGGATGGCGCATGCATTTGTTGCCACGGAATAATCCAGACAACAGCACCTGGCTCCGGTGCGTTGGCTGCAGAAGGCTGGCTTTTGTCGGTGGTGGCGGGCAGACGGGTCAGCTTTGCGTAGGGCAGGTTGTAGGCCATGGGTAGGCTCCAGGCCGAGACATCATAAAATGTGTTGTCTTCGAACTTGGTGCGTGTCTCTATCATGGCCTGTGCAAGTCCAAACTGGCGTTGCCTCACTGGTATAACCCAGGCATGACCCGGTTTGAATACCTGTCCGTCTGCACTGATTTCACTGCTTAATGCCTGGTACTCAACCTGGTGGCGGCTGAATATATCCATCAGCTCCAGGGCACGTGCCGAATCATTGCCATCGCCGATAACCCATGCCTGGAAGCCAGCTTTGGCGGCCCTTTGTTGGGTTGTTTGGAAGAAGCCAGACTGGTGCTTCTTGAGCTTGTCGCGCAATTCATGAGCCCCCTCGAGGGTAGAGAGGGAAGTGCGCACGTGGTTATGAATGGCCTGTGAAAACGTCAACGGGGCGGTAACACGGTTGTAAACCTGGCCATTGACTCGCGGTTGTTCAAACAAAATTCCGATGCTGCCGTTGATATCCGGATAGGTGGAACCCTTGCCGTAATAAAAATCATCATAGGTGTCTTCGGTAAAGAACATCACACCGGCCTGATCCAGGCTTTTTGCATGGTAAGCCGCGAGTGCGCGGGTCATTTCGAGGTTTTCAGGCGTGGTTAGCGGGTGTTGTCTTGTGGGCACACCAGGCTGGAAAAAATAACCATCGTGCCCGGTTTCATGGTGGTCGGTGATGACGTGCGGTAACCAGCGGTGGAATTCGGTAATTCGGGCGCGTGATTCAGGGTGAACCAATGGCAACCAGTCACGATTCAGATCAAATAGGTAATGGTTGGTTCGGCCCGGGGGCCAGGCCTGGTTGTGGATGCGACCGTTGCGATCGCCTACCGGTGTCAGGCTTTGGTTGGAGTTGGACCAACTGGAAAAGCGGTCAAGACCATCCGGGTTCAAGCTGGGATCAATGATGATGATAGTGTTTTTAAGCAATTCTTTGACATATTCAGATTGGGATGCTGCCAAATACCAGGCAACGATGGGTGCGGCATTGGCGCCGCTGGCCTCATCCCCATGCACGCTGTAACCCAGCCAGATGACTAAAGGCGCGTTAAGATCACCGGATTCAGCGCCCTTCAAATGTGCTTCTCGCAGAGATTCGAGTTTTGACTGGTTTTCCTCCGAGCTTATGATCACCTGCAGCAATGGCCGTTGTTCATATGTATATCCGGTTATCTTGATGCTGACCCGGTCTGATTTTTCAGCCAGCGTGTGCAGGTATTGCACCAGGGCAGGGTGATGAATCCGCCAGTCACCAGGCTCCCATCCCAGTTGGGATTCGGGCGAAGGAATTGATGCATCCAGATCGGCATCCGCGGGCAGGTATGACGCGGAGATCATTGCAAGCGCTGCGGAACTTATAAAAAGACCGAAGAAAACACCAAGGAATATTGTTATGGGGCGCACAGCCAACTCCATCAGAGGTCACGGAATTCTCCATTCTATGGGAAGTCACAGCAGTTTGCCTTAGTCCGATGCAAAGGGTGCTGCAGGTTCGATCTACTGCTACCATTGCCGGCATGAAAAAACTCAAATTGATGCTAGTGTGTTTCGCAACACTCCTGGTAGAAAGCAGTTACGCAGACCTGCAATTAAACCTGATTGAGCTGCCGCCTGGTTTCAGTATTGAAATTTATGCTGAGGGTGTTGAAAACGCGCGCCAGGTGGTGCGCGGGGATAACGGAACGATATTTGCCGGCAGTCGACGCGCTGGCAAGCTTTGGGCCATTACCGATGTGGATGGTGACCAGTATGCGGAGACTGTGAGGCTGATCGCCGAAGATCTTAAGATGCCTTCCGGTGTAGAGTTTCTTGATGGCGCGCTGTACGTGGGTGCAGTGGAACGAATTCTGCGTTATGACAATATTGAATCGCTGTTGGACCAACCGCCAGATCCGGTAGTTGTGACCGATGTATTGCCCGCTAAAGAGCACCACGGCTGGAAATACTTACGATTTGGTCCAGATGGCAAGTTGTATATCCCGGTCGGTGTACCTTGCAATATTTGTGATGAGGAAGGTTTTGGTGAGATTCGCCGCATGAGCCCGGATGGCAGCGCTATGGAAACGTTTGCAAAAGGTGTGCGCAACAGCGTTGGCCTGGCTTTTCACCCGGAAAATGATCAGCTCTGGTTCACGGATAATGGCAAGGACATGATGGGGGATGATATTCCGGCAGATGAACTGAACCATGCGCCACAGGCTGGTTTGCATTTTGGCATTCCTTATTGTCACCAGGGTGATTTGCTGGATGAGGAATTCGGAAAGGGAAAATCCTGCGAAGATTACACGCCGCCGGTGGCGAAACTTGATCCGCACGGTGCCGTTCTGGGCCTGGCCTTTTATACGGGAGGAATGTTTCCATCCGAATACACGAATCGTTTATTTATCACCCAGCATGGCTCATGGAATCGTACCGAAAAGAGTGGCTACCAGATTCTTGTTCTGGATGTGCGGCCTGATGGCACGGTATTGAATCAACATGTCTTCGCAGCCGGTTGGTTACAGAATGAGAAATCCTGGGGTCGTCCCAATGACGTGCTGGTGATGCCCGATGGTGCTTTGTTAGTATCGGATGATCAGGCCAACGTAATTTACCGGATCAGTTACACAAAATGACGTTGATCCAGATTATTGTTTTGTCCCTTATCCAGGGTCTGACCGAGTTTCTACCGGTATCCAGTTCCGCCCACTTGATCCTCGGTAGCAGAATCTTTAGCTGGCCTGACCAGGGGCTGGTTTTTGATGTTGCCACTCACCTGGGTACTTTATTGGCCGTGCTGGTGTATTTCCGCAAAGATATCTGGAAGATGGTTGTGCCGTGGCTTGGCAGCGGTAAAGGTGATGAAACTTCTCGTAACCTGGGGTTGACCCTGATCATAGCCAGCATTCCTGCCATTGTTGCCG
>PVMK01127233.1_pt1 | contig 19823 bp, 18 predicted proteins | sample 1853481 | NCBI WGS metagenome assembly PVMK01 (sample SAMN08533507, study PRJNA380276) | Marine sediment metagenome, whole genome shotgun sequencing project. | reverse complement strand
CTGGCAGCGCAGATCAGCCCTGGAAAAACACGCGCGGGTTTACTGGGCGGATTGATCGCAGCCCCTCTGATTGCCCTGTTGGCGGCTTATTTAATGCCTGTTGCAAATATTAATTCCGCCTGGCTTGTCCTGCTTGGCCTGTCCACGGCACTGGTATCTGTTGGTGGGGATTTATTGATTTCCCTGCACAAACGAACCTCCGGTGTTAAAGACTCCGGTAACTTGCTACCAGGCCACGGTGGCATACTCGACCGGGTGGATAGCCTGATCGCGGCTGCACCATTCTTTGCACTGGGCCTGCTGGTTTCGGGATTCTGAGGACAGATCAAATGACCAGCCAGGGCATTACTGTATTGGGGTCCACCGGTTCGATTGGCGAGAGCACACTCGATGTACTGGCGCGCCATCCCGACCGATATCATGCTGTCGCCTTAAGTGCGCACAGCAATATGACCCGTCTCGCGGAACAATGTCTGCAACATAATGTCCGTTATGCAGTGGTCAGCGACAAGTCTAAAGCCGGTGAATTAAAATCTGCGCTTGATCAACTGAAATGTAAATCAGAGGTCCTGGCCGGACGGGATGCATTGGGTGCCGTGGCTTGCATGGATGAGACTGACGCTGTCATGGCTGCAATTGTCGGTGCAGCGGGTTTGGAGTCCACCTTGCAGGCCGTACAGGCCGGCAAACGCCTGTTGCTAGCCAACAAGGAATCAATGGTCATCGCTGGCGAATTATTTCGTAAAGCCGCCGCCGAGCACGCGGCAACCATCATTCCTGTGGATTCCGAGCATAATGCCCTGTTCCAGGTCTTACCGGAAAATTTTCAAGACGGACTGGAAACCATAGGTGTCGAGCGATTGATCCTGACCGCATCCGGTGGCCCATTCCTTAACCGTGAGAGGGATTCTCTACTCAATATCACACCGGACCAGGCATGTAACCATCCCAACTGGGACATGGGCCGAAAAATATCTGTCGATTCAGCTACGTTGATGAACAAGGGACTGGAAGTGATCGAGGCCCGTTGGCTATTTAACGCACGCCCCGATCAGATTGACGTTATTGTCCACCCACAAAGTATCGTGCACTCTATGGTGGCTTATCTTGACGGTTCAGTTTTGGCTCAACTGGGTATGCCCGATATGCGAACACCCATTGCATATGCACTAGCCTGGCCTGACCGGGTTGAAGCCGGCGTCAAGCGCCTCAACCTGACAGAGATACACAAACTTGAGTTTTACCCGCCTGACCTGGAGAGTTTCCCGGGTCTTGCACTCGCTTTTCAGGTTTTGGAGGCAGGTGACAATGCACCCGTCATATTCAATGCCGCCAATGAAATTGCCGTTGAGGCGTTTTTACAGGAGCGCATTGGCTTCCTGCAGATTCCTACAATTGTTTCTGCCGCGCTTGATGTTTGTGAAACGGGTAAAATAGATGGACTGGATGAGATCCTGGAATATGATCGACTGGCACGCGAGACGACCAGCAGACTGATCCACAAGGACAAAGGTATATGAAAAAAATATATGAAAAAAGGTATATGAAGAAGGGTAATGTCTGAATTTCTCGGTTCAATATGGTGGTTACTGGTCGCACTCGGTCTGCTGATCACCTTTCATGAGTTTGGCCACTACTGGGTGGCGAGACGCATGGGCGTGCGCGTGCTTAAATTTTCTATTGGCTTTGGTAAAAAACTGTGGTCAAGGAAGGGCCGGGACGGCACTGAATACGTGATTGCCGCCATACCCCTGGGTGGCTACGTGAAAATGCTGGACGAACGTGAAGGCGAAGTTTCGGAGCAAGACCTGGATGAAGCGTTTAATCGTAAATCGGTATGGGCGCGTATCGCCATCGTCGCGGCGGGACCGGTTTTTAACCTGATCTTTACCTTGCTGGCCTTCTGGTTGATGTTCCTGTTGGGTATGCCTGAATCCAGGCCCATCATCGGTGAGGTCAGTGGTATCGCAGCCAGCGCCGGTCTTGAACCTGGTGATCGTATCGTTTCACTGGACGGTGATGAAATAGATACCTGGTTACACGCAAGTATGGGGCTGATTACACCCGCGCTCGATCGGGAAAAAGTTTTGGTTGAAGTGGAACAGGCAGACGGCCTGCGGCGACAGGTAGAACTGGACCTAAGCCAGCTTGGTGATGATTTCCAGGAAGAAAAGGCATTTGAAGGTATCGGGATCACTCCCTGGCGGCCAAAATTTCCGGCGATCATCGGCGATGTGGGTGCAGATACACCAGCCTATCGGGCAGGCTTCAAAGTGGGTGATCGCATTTTGAGTGTTGGCGGCGAAGATGTTCCCGACTGGGCGTGGGTAGGCGCACTGGTTCAAAAACACGGCTCAAGTGATACCCCACTGGCGGTGGTTGTTGAACGAGCCAATGGCACACTTGAACTTAGTGTCATACCGGTCAAGAGCAGTACCGGCCCATCTTCTGGCCGCCTGATTCTCGGTGTCACCAATCAAGCGGCAAGTGCAGATTTGCAGGCCCAGTATGATCGGGCTTATTTTCTGCATCAATACGGTTTGATTGATGGCTTAGGTGCTGCTGCATCTGAGATGTGGCGTGTGACTGTTTCCACCCTTGGTATGCTTGGCCGTATGTTGACAGGATCGGCGTCGATTAAGAATCTTTCCGGCCCAATCAGCATTGCTCAGTTTGCCAATAGCGCGGCAAATGCAGGTGTTGCAAATTTCCTGTTTTTCCTGGGTGTTATCAGCCTGAGCCTGGGAATTCTTAATTTACTGCCAATTCCTGTATTGGATGGGGGGCATTTGCTCTATTACCTGATAGAATTAGCAAAAGGTAGCCCGGTATCTGAACAAATTCAGGCCAAGGGTCAGTATATTGGCTTGATGGCACTGTTTGGATTGATGGGGATTGCGTTTTTTAACGATATTTTACGACTGGTCGGATAGACTTCCTGCCTCAAAAAAAGAAACTCGAACGGATCTGAATACATGAGAAGAATCTTAATCATCCTGCTGTGCGGTCTTTTTTCGATAAAGTCTGCCCTGGCGCTTGATCCGTTTGTCATTTCTGATATCAGGGTGGAAGGCTTAGAGCGCATTTCAGAAGGTACGGTATTTAGCTACCTGTCTATAGACACCAATGAGTTGTTAACGTCGTCCGGAGCGCGCCAGGCAATCCGCTCGTTGTTCAGAACCGGTTTTTTCAGTGAAATCGATCTGGCACGCGAAGGTGACATACTGGTTATCACCGTACAGGAACGACCTGCCATTGCAGCTATTTCCCTGTCCGGTAACAAGGCAATCAAGGACGAGGATATGTATCCGGTCCTCGCTGATATCGGTCTCTCTCAAGGTGAAGTTTTCCAACCCCAATCACTGGATCGCATCAAGCAGGAACTGGTCAGGCAGTATTTCAGCCAGGGTCGTTATGCGGTTTCGGTTGATAGCCGTGTGGTTGAGCTTGATCGTAACCGGGTACGCATCTCCATCAACATCAAGGAAGGCAAGACCGCGGAAATAAAACACATCAACATCGTGGGCAATACGCTGTTTGCTGACAAGGAGATCAAGAGCGAGTTCGAGTCCAAAATTCCACCTTTCTGGAAAGTCTGGTCGAAGGATGACCAGTATTCACGTGAAAAACTTTCCGGCGACCTCGAAAAAATTCGTTCTTACTACCAGGATCGTGGCTACATTGATGCCAATGTTGAGTCTACACAGGTTTCAATCAGTCCCGACAAGAAGCACATTTATATCACTGCAAACATCCTTGAAGGTGAGCAGTACACGGTTGAAAAAATCCAGGTAACCGGTGACCTGGTCATCGAAGAGTCAACTTTAAGACGCCTGATCATGACCCAGGATAACGACATATTTTCACGCAAGAAAATGGAACAGAGTGTTGAGAACATAACCGCGATACTCTCAAACATCGGTTATGCCTTCGCCAACGTTAATCCGATTCCACAAATCGATCGCGAAAACCGACTCGTTACAATCAATTACTTTGTCGATCCGGGCAAACGTGTGTATGTGCGGCAAATTACCTTTGTGGGTAACAGTGGTACCAAGGACGAGGTTTTAAGACGGGAAATGCGTCAGTTTGAGGGTGGCTGGTTCTCGCAGGCTGCGATTGACCGCTCAAAAATCCGTCTGCAACGCTTAACCTATTTCGAATCGGTCAATATTGAAACACCCGCCGTGCCTGGAACGGATGATCAAATCGACGTGATTGTTACCATCACCGAGCGCGCTGCCGGCAGTTTCTCAGTCGGCCTTGGATATTCACAGGTGCAGGGATTAATTGGATCATTGAGTATTCAGCAGGATAACTTTCTCGGTAGTGGCAAACGTGTTGGTGCATCCCTGTCATACAGTAGAATTATCAAGAGCTTCTCCTTGAGCTATGATAATCCCTACTGGACAGAAGATGGTGTGAGCCGTGGTTTCTACCTGCGCTACCAGGAGTTCAACCAACAGGGTGCAAATATCTCCACATTTACCAGTACCGAAGCCGCTGCCGGTATGAATTTCGGTTTGCCATTAACCGAAGTAGATTATGTCCGAGCGGGACTGGGTCTCAGAAAGACCGATCTGAATATCGGTTCATACGTTCGTGAAGTGAATTATAGAGACCCGGATGATCCTGAGAATATTCTCTGTAATGATATAAACGAAAACGGTATCTGTCCTGAAGCCTATTTCATTCCACGTCCGTTTGACCCGTTGTCAACCTCACTGGATCACAATGGTGATGGACAGATTGATGACAGTGAGCGCGACTTCAAGACCATCGATTTCACCGCATCGTGGACCCGGGATACACGTAACCACTTCCTGAACCCCACTCGTGGATCATCACAACGGCTGGGAATGGAAACTTCATTGCCTGGTAGTACCCGCCAGTTCTACAAACTTTACTATCGAGCAGCAAAATACATCCCCATATGGGCCGGCCTGGTATTCTCCATACATGGTGATTTGGGATACGGTGATGCGTATGACGACTATGACAAAACATCATTGGCAGAACCGATTGATAACGAACTGCCGGATGGCGTAGAAGCACTCTGCCTGGAAGAAGAGGTGATGTCACTGGATACCGGCTTACCGTTCTTTGAGCACTTTTACGGTGGTGGTGTACGCGACATACGCGGATTTGAGGACAATACCCTGGGGCCCAAAGACGGCCCTGTCAGTTGCCGCGCAGTAGGTGGTGACGTAAAAGTTTCAGGCGGGCTTGAACTAGCCATTCCTACTCCCTTCACCAAGGGTGGCGGGTCACGTATTGCCCTGTTCGTGGATGTTGGCAATGTCTATGAGAACCTAAGTACTTTTGATGCCAATTTGTTCCGGGCCTCTGCTGGTATATCAATCACCTGGCAGGCACCCATCGGACCCATCATCATGAACTACGCCTGGCCGCTAAGGGAGTTCGAAGGTGACCGAACCGAATCCCTGCAGTTTTCATTCGGAACCACGTTTTAGCGTTCAGGCGCCTTAATACTTAATACATAAGCTCAAAAAGAGTACAATTTGGGGTTATGAAGCGCTTTGTACCCATATTGCTGATGTTATTCATGTTTGTTGCCGCCCCGGTAACAGCACAGCAATTGCGTGTGGGTTACGTCGATATGAAGCAAGTACTTGATAACGCACCCCAGGTTATTGCCGGCCGGGAAAAGCTGGATCTTGAATTCCGGCCACGCAATGAAACCATCGAATTTCAGGAACGCCAGGTACAAGCCATGGACGACCGCCTGCAAATGGGTAACCAGACGGAAGACGCAAGAATTCGTCTCGATCGTGAATTACGTGAAATGCGACGCAATGTTAACCGGCAAAAAGAAGATCTGCGTGATGAGCTTTCCTTCCGGCGTACGGAAGAAGTCCAGAAACTGGAAGATCAGATCAATGAGGCTGTCCAGGAGATCGCACGCAATAACGGTTACGACCTGATTCTTTCCAGTCCCGTTGTATACGCCGACCCATCGTTGGATATTACCCATCTCATCCTGGATCAACTCAGGCTGGAGTACGAAGCGGATATACGGGAACGATCGCTTCGCTAAGGCGTATTTCTGCACCACGAAGATATAAGCGGCTTCTTATATGCAAAAACCTATCCGTAGTCTCAGGCTGTCAGACCTTGCCGAGTTATATAATCTTGAATATGAAGGCGACGGCAATACCTTGATTGAAGCTGTCGGCACACTGTCTGATGCAACCGCAACCCAAATAAGTTTCCTCTCCAACCCGGCTTATCGTGAGCAACTGAAAACCACGGGCGCCGGTGCAGTTATCGTTTCTGCCAGCGATGCCAAGATCTGTCCGGTCACAGCCCTGATTGCGGATGATCCATATGTCAGCTATGCAAAAATTGCTGCACACTTTGACCCGCGACGACCATTGAAACCGGGTGTTCATGCATCCGCCAGTATTGACCCCACTGCTAAGCTTGGTAATGACGTTTACGTTGGTGCAAACGCCGTCATCGGCCCTGGCTGCGTCATCGCTGATGCCTGTGCCATTGGACCGGGTTGTGTGTTGATTGCAGACGTCAGGCTTGGCACCGGTAGCCGCCTGGTTGCCAATGTGACTGTCTGTGAAGGTGTTGTCATCGGCAAACGAACCAACATCCATCCTGGCGCAATCATTGGTGCAGATGGTTTTGGATTGGCTTTTGATCAGGATCACTGGGTTAAAATCCCCCAAATTGGCAGCATTCAAATCGGTGATGACTGTGAAATAGGTGCCAACACTACGATTGACCGTGGCGCGATTGGCGATACCATCATTGAAAATGATGTAAGACTCGATAACCAAATTCAGATTGGTCACAATGTACACATTGGTGCCCATACCGCCATGGCAGGTCTGGTGGGAATATCCGGTAGTACAAAAATCGGAAAGTATTGTATGTTTGCGGGCTCTTCCGGTACCGTTGGACATATTCAGGTTGCCGACAGGACGACGGTCAATTTCTGTAGTGTGATAACGAAATCCATTACGCAACCCGGGACAGTCTGGAGTGCCGCTTTGCCAGCGCAACCACTGCGGGATTGGAACCGTTCAGTCGCCCATTTGCGCAAGCTGGAAAAACTGGCTCGACGTGTATTGAAGCTTGAAAAACAAACAGTGAAATAACCAGGAAAGACTAGCCCTATGATTGAAACTCCGATTGAAAGCGCTGCAATAGAAAAAATTCTACCGCACCGATACCCGTTTTTACTGATAGACCGGGTAATTTCCTACACACTGGAACCGGAAATAACGCTAACCGGAATAAAGAACGTCAGTATCAACGAGCCTTTTTTTACAGGTCATTTTCCCGAAAACCCCGTCATGCCAGGCGTATTGATTCTTGAATCCATGGCGCAGGCTTGTGGTGTCCTTGCTTATGTCGCGCTGGCGACAGATGGAGATCTTGGTGGAATTTATTACCTGGTTAAAATTGACAACGCCCGATTCACCCGGAAAGTCGTACCGGGTGACCAACTCCTTCTGGAAGTTACTCAAAAACGATTGATACGTGGAATGGGTAAGTATGAAGCCCGTGCCAGCGTTAATGGCGAGCGAGTAGCCAGTTGCAACATAATGTGTGCCGGTGGTTAACATGATCCATCCAACAGCCCAGATTGACCCCAAGGCCGAACTTGCAGATGATGTCGAGGTTGGCGCTTTCACTGTCATAGAAGACAAAGTACGAATTGATTCAGGAACCCGGATCAGGTCGCATGCATCACTGACCGGTCGTACAACTATTGGCAAGAATAACGATATTTTCCAGTTCACATCCATCGGTGAACAGCCCCAGGACAAGAAATATGGCGGGGAAGACACCGAACTGATCATCGGTGATAACAACACCATCCGTGAATTGTGTACCTTTAGCCGTGGATCGATGCAAGGTGGCGGTGTAACCCGTATTGGCAGCAATAACTGGATCATGGCCTGTGTACATATTGCCCACGACTGCATCCTGGGTGACAACATCATCATGGCCAACAATGCATCGCTGGCCGGGCATGTGACCATCGGTGACCATGCGATTTTGTCCGGTTATAGCCTGATCCACCAGTTTTGTAGTATTGGAGAGCACAGCTTTACATCCTATGCCAGCTACGTAAACAAGAGCATTCCTCCCTATGTTACGGTCGCGGGTGAAAAAGCCGGGGTCAAAGGCATCAATGCGGAAGGCCTCAGACGGCGAGGGTTTTCCTCGGAACAGATTACCCAGGTACGACGTGCCTACAAAGCACTTTATCGTGAAAGTCTTACGCTGGAAGAGGCAATCGCAAAAATCACCGAGATGGCCGCTAAATCACCCGAGATAGAGGTATTGGTTAAATTCTTGAACTCGGCAGAGCGCGGTATCATTCGCTGATGACATCCCTGCAATGATCATCGCCCTGGTAGCCGGAGAAGCTTCTGGTGATCAACTGGGTGCGGCACTGATCAGGGCTATTCGATCTTCTAAGCCTGACACACGTTTTGCCGGTATTGGCGGACCGTTGATGCGTGATGAGGGTATGGATTGCTGGTGGGACACCGGTGAACTATCGGTCATGGGTCTGGTTGAAGTCATCTCTCACCTGCCCCGGTTGGTCAAACTTCGACGCCAGCTTGTAAAACGCCTGGTGGAGCTCAAGCCCGATGTTTTCGTTGGTATCGACGCACCGGATTTTAATATCGGTGTCGAGAAAAAACTCAAAAAAAGATCCATCCCGGTGATCCAGTATGTCAGTCCCACGGTCTGGGCCTGGCGCGCCGGAAGGGTTAAGACCATCGCAAAATCAACCGACCGGGTGATGTGTCTTTTTCCATTCGAGCCAAGCTATTATCAACACAAAAACGTGGCCGCAGACTATACGGGCCACCCCATGGCTGATGAGATCCCACTTCAGGTCAACAAAGAATCTGCACGAACAACTCTGGGTATCAAACCCGAAAGTTACTGTATTGCGTTGCTTCCAGGTAGCAGGTTGAGTGAGGTTGAGAAACTATCTGCACCGATGCTTGATGCTGCTAATATTCTTACCAGGCGTTATCCGGATATCATCTTTCTGATGCCCGCTGCAACGGAACTGATAGCCAGCCATTTTGCATCAGAATTGCGTAACTTCTCCAACGTGAATTGCCGGGTATTTTCCAACCACAGTAAAGATATTATGGCGGCGGCAGATGTTGTGGTTTGTGCGTCAGGCACAGCAACTCTTGAAGTCATGCTGGTGAACCGTCCAATGGTTGTTTGTTATCGCGTGGCCGGTATGACCTACAAGCTGGCAACGTGGTTCAAACTGGTAAAAAGCCGTTTCTTTTCTTTACCTAACATCCTATCTGCTCAAGCACTGGTCCCTGAGTTGCTACAGGACGAGGTCACAGGTCTTCGTATCGCAGAAGAGGTCGTTCAATGGCTGAATCAGCCTGAACTTTGCACTGACCTTAAAATCCGTTTTGATCTGTTGCACAAGCAGTTGAGAATCGATGCTGCGGCCAGTGCTGCCAGGGTCGTGATACAACACGTTGCAAACACCAGGCAAAAATGAATTTACCGTCATTTTTGGAAGCAGGTGTGGATGAAGCAGGCCGTGGGCCATTGGCCGGACCAGTGGTGGTTGCTGCTGTTATCCTTCCAGTGAGCTACGAATTGGATTCGCTGGATGATTCAAAACGGCTCAGCGCGGTTAAACGTGAGCGTCTGGCGCCTCAAATTGAAGCCCAGGCCGTTGCATTTTCTGTGGAGTTTGTTGAAGTAGATGAAATTGACCGGGTAAATATTTTGCAGGCAACACTAAACGGCATGAAAAGGGCCGTCGAAAATCTTGACCCTGCACCCCAGCGAGCCATGATTGACGGTAATCAAGCACCTCAATTGTCCTGTGACGTGACAACTGTCATTGGCGGTGACCGGTTGGTAGCATCTATTTCAGCAGCGTCGGTTCTCGCAAAGGTCTACCGGGATCGTCTGATGCTTTCCATGCATGAACTCTATCCGGAATACGGTTTTGACCGGCATAAGGGTTATCCAACTGCCCTGCACCTTGAACGCCTTAAACTGCATGGTCCTTGTAGTATTCACAGGAGGTCTTTTGCACCTGTGCGAAGGGCCATTGGTTAGCAGATGTGCCATTGGGCCGCATCGGGGGTGCACTACCTCCTTTCAGGACTCGCAGCAAGTACATCCATGTATGCTCGGGCGCGACGTCCATGTCGCTCACGGTCCTGAAAGGAGGTAGTACACCCCCACTGCTACTTCATCATGGCACTGACTGCACGGCTCTTTTGGCGGATCGAAGATCGACGTAGGGTGGGTAACTTGTTACCCACGGTTTTCGTGAACCCCTGTGTCGTGGGTAACAAGTTACCCACCCTACGGGTTAGAAAATCCGACCGCGGTTATACCATCACTGCGTATCAATAAATGATTCGATATTTTCCCTCGTTACCGGCCCAAGATAAGTCTTAACCGCATAGCCATCAGGGTTCAGAATGATCGTAGTCGGTAGCACTTTTGGCGCACCAAAAGGTTCCGGTGGCGCATAAACATCAACCAACAAAATCCGGTAACTCGGATGAAACTCTTCAAGAAACGCATCAAAACTTTCAATATCCGTATCTTCAAAGGCCAACCCCAATACGATGATGTCATCACGTGCTTCGTTCAAAGCGGACAGATCCGGAATTTCTTTACGACAGGGCGAGCACCAGGTTGCCCAGTAGTTGAGCACCACCCAATTACCGCGAAACTCACTCAAGCTGATTTCTTCACCGTGCAGATGTTGCAATGTAAATTCAATCGGTTCTTCTGTTTCAACCGATGCCTGAAGACTTGACGAGGCCAACAAAAAAATCATCATTACTGACATTAATATTTTTATCATCATATTTCCGATTCTTAGTGATCCGTATTCGTGTACATGGCTTTTAGCGATTGTTGCATATTCAACTCGCCCAGTTTGACAGAATTGAAAAATGCTGTATCCCATTCACTTTTGCTGGGTATTTCCAGTTCCTCACCAACCGGCAGATAGTACTCACCAGCCTGATACAGATTCAACAGGCTGACCGTATCCAGGTCCCGGCATAGCAGAAAGTTGGCGGACTCATCTCGAGTGACCATACCCGCATCAAGTAACCAGCCAAGCTGGCTTGTGAGTTCAGTTTCGGTCACACCTTCCAACTCAACCAAAAGTTCTTCAATAGACATGGAGCGACCGCTGGATTGTGCCTTCCAGAGGTGTCCGACCAGGCGATAAGCAAGCAGAAATCCCCATTTGTTAGACCAACTCCAATTTACTTTTCGGTCATTAAATGTGGTCAGACTGGCAGCCAGTGAGGCTCCCAGCAGGACCACGATCCAAACCAGGTAGAGCCAGAATAGAAAAATTGGAATGGTTGCCAGTGCACCATAGATAACGTTGAAACTGGCATTTGCCACGAAGGAGACGAAAGCTTTCTTTGCAAGCCCAAACAATACTGCAGACACAAAAGCGCCAACCACTGCATGCGTTATGTGGACATGACGGTTTGGAACCAGCATGAACATCAGTGTGAACATGAGCCACGAAAGAGAGAATATACCCGCTGCACGCCAAATTGAGTGTGTGGATACACCCAGTGCTACCTGCTCGAATATAGGCTGGGCACTGAGACCGATAGTAGCGCCCAATGCCATTGGCCCCAACGTGAGTACAGCCCAGTACATGATGACCCTGTTTCGTATGCTGCGGGCAGCCGGCACTCGCCAGATCAGGTTAAACGTCCGTTCAATTCTTAGCATAAGCAACAATGCAGTCAGTATCAGAACCAGCGTGCCGGTCAAGGTCAGTTTGCCCACGCTTTCCAGAAAACCGGACAGGTACGACTGTATCTGGTCACCTGAAGCAGGTACGAAATTGCTAAACACAAATGATTGTAGTTGCTCACTCCATTGCTGGAACACCGGGAATGCCGATGCTACGCCGAAGACCACTGCGAGCAGGGGCACCATGGAAAGCAAACTGGTGTAACTCAGGGATGCTGCTTCATCAAACAACCTGTCTTCACTGAAATGCCGCCAGACATGGGCAGCCAATCGCTTGACACGGGGTACGCTGCTAAAAGATTCCCAAACGTTCACTTTGTCCTCCGGCTTTGCCTGACTGTATAATGACCAGCCCATTCACACAGACAGAAGGTTACCAGTTTGATGGTTCAAATACTGCATAATCCCCGTTGTTCAAAATCGCGCACCACGCTCCAGTTACTGAAGGACAATGGTGTAGATCCTGAAATCATCCTGTATCTGGATACACCACCCGATGTGAGTCAACTGACAGCCATCCTGGGCAAGCTCAACATGCAACCCCGGGATCTGATGCGTAAGGGTCAGTCAGAGTACAAAGCAATGGAACTGGATAACGAACAGCTCAGTGATGACCAACTGATAGCCGCCATGATAAAGGCACCGATCCTGATAGAACGACCGATTGTACTGGCAAATGATAAAGCTTCAATTGGCCGTCCTCCCGAGTCTGTTCTGGAGATTCTCTGAATCCTGAAAACCAGAATCGCTGGTCCCAACTCATGCTGGCTGCCTATTTTGGCACGCTGGCCTGGCAGTTGATCTGGCACGGTCTGTTACCACCACCATTGGGCTCACGTAATATCGGCCTGGCTATCTTTGCCTGTTTACCGTTGTTGATCCCGTTGGCCGGTCTGGTGCGTTTGAACTATAAAAGCATGATCTGGGCAGGCTTGCTGCTGATGCTTTACATGACAATAGGCATCATGGAAATCTGGAGTAATCCGCCACAAAGAATACCGGCATCAGTACAGGTTGCGCTGGCTGTTTTCTATCTGTTTGCTTTCAGACAACGTAACCTAGTGTAGTGTCAATTTTCTGGCAACCCTTGGTCCTGTGGCCGGGCCGTTACCTCAATCTCCTGCAATGGCTCCGGGTGGGATGTGTAAAACTCCCGATAGAGGATGTCGATACGGGACAGTGCATACATCAGGCTGGTTGGTACTGATCCCTGCCGACGCACGGCCTCGGGTTGCTTTAACCAGACTTCGCGTAATTTGTTCAGACGCTCCAGGGCAATCCTGTTGACGGATGTCAGGGCAACATTGTCTTCCCGGAAGCGACGTAGTGTGCGGCCTTCCAGCAATCCTTCATCACCCGCTATGGCGGCGCGAATCCTGTCAGAGTTAAACATCGACTCTGAATAAAACAGCATCATCTGCATACGTATCAGCGCTTTTGCGATGGAAACCTGTGACATCTCATCGAATAAAGACACATCATCACCCTCAGAATTTCTGGCGGTCGGCAGCAATACCCGTCGGTAAATTTCCGCCTGCTCTGCCTGGTATAAGGATTGCAGGTGCTGATTCAGTGGAATCAAAATTTCCGGTGCCTCTGGTACTTCAAGCTTTGAGACACCGATACCGGTAACAAACCAGTCACGCCATTCTGTACCCCTGTCCCAGTTATTCTGTAACAGGCGTGAAGGCAAACTTCTGGATGCGGCAAGATAGGTCAAGCGATTGGGCACGATCCCTCCCCGGTCTACACGCAACGGGGTCACTATCTTGCTGCCCACCCACTCGACCGGACAACTGTCGTTCAACACATCCTCTGAAGTCTGAGCAAATAAATAGTGATATTCTTTCTGACTGGTAAAGCGAAAACCAAAAATATCGTTAATCTCATCATTTTCTACATAACGACCCACCAGGTCGAAACCGAGGTGCCCAAAATAATTGGCAACATTCTCATCATCTGCCCGCACCAACTCCGAACGTCGCCGTACCCACTCCATGTCGCGATAGCAGATTTCGATTCGTCCCAGGCCAGCCTGCTCTGCGACCAGGTACTCTTCGGGAAACAAACCTATCAGTGCCCGGGTCGTGCTGAGACTTCCGGACATATCACATACCGCGCCCCTGTCACAGGGCTCGATCAGGAGGTCATCGGGCCGGTAGCCGGTTGTTTGTGATGCATCCAGTTCAAGTGAGATATCAGCCCCGGTGCTGAGTCGCTCCGTCCGAAAATCTGCTTCGGCTTGTTCTATACCCAAATCCAGTTCCCGCAAAGCCAGTTCGTAATCTGTCATGGCACGACTGACCGGGTCATTGACTCCCGGACCGGCATTGGCGAAACATGCTGATTGTTCCGTCAGCCCCAGGATAAGCTGTTCACCAATGCTGCGCATTTTCGTTACACGGGTCTCATTTTCCAGTGTATTGACAAATTCAGGAGAATATTGGGCAAACCAGGCCATGGTCGTTGCCAGTACGGCCCATTCCAATGGGTTAGGTAGTGGTTCGACCGGTGGCTGGCAGTCGACGGAATAGCGATCGTGCAAATACCCGATGCCATAATTGATTCTCTGCCAGGGGGTCACGTTTAATTCACGTCGTAGAGAGTCGGTGGTAAACGGTCCATCCATGTTGCCTGATAGTTCGGCCAGACGGGTTTCCTTCTCCGCCAGTTGCAACATGGTCTCCATACAAGCGTCGAATTGGCGACGTGTCATGGCTGAACCGCCATCGTCATCCAGACTGGCGCTGATGCTGATACAGATATCAATTTCTTCAACAATCCTTGCGCGTACCGGTGTTTCGAAGTAATAACCCATATCCGGAATCAGCAATGAAAGCTGTGCTACCGCTTTGGCCAGCAGCCCACGGGAAGCCTTTATGTCACTGACAAAGATGTCAGGATCATCAGCAACAGGGGCCTGGGTAACAGAATCGTCAATAGCCGCGTCGGCAGCAGATTCATTAGAGCTGGCAATCTTCAGCAGCACGTCATAGCAGACCGCCATTGTTGTATTAAAACGTGGATCGACACGGGCGAAGTCCACGGCGTAATGTAAGGAAATGGCAGGCAACTCGGTCACCAGCCAATTGACAAGTGTGGCTGTTTCACCCGAATTTACGGGTATCTCAAGCAGGCTTGAAGTAATCGACAGCAAACCCTGGATAAACTCAATGTAACGTTCTTCATGCAAGCCATCGACAATGCTGGTGAGGTATAACAATTTCCTGACCTGATCCCTGGCGCGCGAATCTTCCTCTGAGGTCAACAAAGACATCTTGTCGAGCAAAGTCAGTCGAAGCTGCTTCAGTCCCCTGCTATCCGGCAGATTTGCAGTGACAGTACTGGACACCAGTTTCGACATGGCAAGTGGAATATCTTCGATCACGGCTTCATGGTCTTGAGAGCTCTCATCCAACACCACAGGTGATGGCAACCGTCGGTCTGGGAACAAGGCATCTTCAACCACTTTCCATGCGGCATCCGTTGATTCCTGGGTACGTGTTAGCTGTAAAAAAGCATCCCAGATGCTGATGGTTTCTGCCTCAACTTCAAGCAGCAGGTTGGGAAGATTGGCTACGGCCAGCCTTTCTCTTGCCCTTTGGAACACCTGGTACAACAATACAGTTTGGGGAGCATGGCCTGGAAATACTACCGCCGAGTCTTCAAGATCATGTTGCTGCAGTTCTTCGCGCACTAACCAGGCCGCCGGATCGAGCACCAGGTTGCGAGGCTGCACCCATCCATACCGATTAACCAACATTTTTAACCAGGCACGGTCATCGAGAAAGCTCTGTGCCAGGGCAGCGTGATCCACTTCAACTTCAAATTCAGTCTTGTTTCTCGCACTGCTTAATACATTCGCCGCGACTGCCAGGTCAAGCAGTGCCTGATGGCGATATTCAGGCATTGCCACAGCCTCGGCCATTTGATGGCTGTCAGGCAATGCGACTATTACTTCTACAGGTTCTTCTACAAGCCCCTCAGTGGGTTCTTGAACGAGCTCTGATGTTGGTTGTTCACTTTGTTCCGGATCCTGTGCAAGCAGGCTGGAAGGCACTGCCAAAATCAACACGCAAATTAGCGGCCACGAATCGGCCCACGGTCTGCTACATTGCTGGTTTATTGAGTCTGCTTTGCTCTTCAGGGCCTGAATTTTCATATTTTTTTATCCGTAACACTTGCAAGCTATACTAACTGCTGCCATATAACAGCGGCAATCAATTCAGTTGGAAAATGACAATGAAAAAACTACTAATTGTGACCACGGGCGGCACCATCGACAAAATTTATTTTGATGATATGAGTGACTACCAGATTGGCGAACCACTCATCGGTCAAATTCTCGATCACTTGAAAGTTGGTTTTGAGTTTGAAGTCATTGCATTGATGCGCAAGGACAGTCTACATGTCACCGACGGGGACAGAGCTATAATCCGTGATGTGATCGCGGCCAGCGATGCGACACATGTCCTGATTACCCATGGTACAGACAGCATGGTCAAAACTGCCCTGGTACTGGCCGACATCCCTGCTAAAACCATTGTGTTAACCGGCGCTTTGAATCCCGCCCGGTTTCGTGATTCCGATGCCATATTTAACATCGGTTGTGCCATCGGTGCTTTGCAGGCCGTGCCTACAGGTGCCTGGATAGCCATGAGTGGATGTATATGGGATCCAAGGAAAGTGAGAAAGAATCGCGCCCAAAACCGATTTGAGAGTACGGCAGATATGCTGATCTGCTACAATAAATACTATATCGACCGGTGCAGACTGACAGGTGAGGCCAGCATGAAAGACCACATTACGGGAGTTTTTCGACTAATAAATTGACACTTATGTCATATTGTGACATAAGTGTCATTAACAGCTGTTTTATGGCAGTTATTAAGAGGAAGGGTGGGACCTCCCTGAGCGATGAGTGATAAAAATCGTAGGGTAAAAGGAAACATTGCATCTAATCGGTTTGGGGACCAGCAATTACCTTGTTATTAGGGAAAACGAAGCCCAGTCTGCATGGCAGACTGGGCTTTATTTTGTTTGAGGCTATATCTATATTACACTATTCGGGTTTTTCAGCCTGCTTGAATCCAATTACGATGCAGTACACTAGTAACAACGGAATTCGCCATGACCTCACCCAGCCAGAACCACTTGCCTTCCACCTCCAGCACCGCCCAAATACCTGAGGCCGCTGTTCTCACACACGCCATAGAAAGTGTTTTCAGAAAATTAATCCGGATTTTGATCGGAAAAATATCACTGAAAAAACTTCAGGAAATGATGCAGATTATTTTTGTTGAAGAGGCAGAAGAAAAACTGAGACTGGAGGCACCGGGCAAAAATGTCCCCATGTCTTCTTTGGCGGTTGTGACGGGGTTTGATACCCGCACACTAACAAAGATAAAAGGCAAAAGAAATAATCTGAAACCTCTTCATGAAGAGAAACGTTTTTTAAGCGGAATCACACCGGAATGCAGTATTCTGGACATTTGGGAAAGCAACCCGAATTACAAAGACCCTGAGTCCGGCAAACCAAGAGTTCTTGCGATAAAGGGGACAAACAGCAGTTTTGAATCGCTGGTCAACGAGTCAGGCACAACCCGGGGTGTAACACTGACAACATTTCTGAAAAGACTGGAAGCAAGCAAGTCAATTGTTGTTGATAAACTTGACAATTCAGTGCGTATGATTAGCAAGCGCTACACGCCATTCGGGTCTGAGGATCAAACCGAGAATGCCAAGCTTGGAATGGCAGCAGTGGGCAACCTTCTGGATACGATAGCTCATAACCTGAATGCCTCACGGGATAACAGGGAGACATTTCACCAACAGGGCTCCTGGACCAATCGACTTGATAAAAATGAGAGTAAAAAACTGAGGGGACTGATCAAAAAGTTCCTTATGGAAACAGATGAAAAGGCGAGGAAAATTATCGGGCCATTTGAGCAGAATATCGTTACCGAAAATCAACTCACTGCAGGCATCAGCATGTTCTACTTTGAGGAGGAAATACGGGGCTAATGTTCCTATAACCCCTGGTTATGGGGTAGTTCAAATTCAGAAAGCAGTTCTACATAGTAAAAATCAGGTTCTTGCCTTATACTGCACCCGCAGTCTCACACAGTCCCCCCCTTCTTCTGTGGCGTGGATTCGTTCACGTTTGAGGTTGCTGGCAGGCGGTCTTCGGGCCGCCTGTTTTATTATAAAATCAAGCATCCGGACGCAGGCTTGCCAAGACTCAGGTATAGAGCTTGAATGCATGTATCAGCAGACCAACAAGACCACCCACCAGGGTGCCGTTAATACGAATAAATTGCAGATCACGACCTATCGCCAGTTCAACCCGGCGACTGGTGTCCGCACCATCCCAGGATTTCACAGTATCACTGATCAGGCTTGCGATCTGGGCACTATTACGGCCAACCACCAGTGTTATCGCATCGACCAACCAGGCATTGACCCAGGTTTGCATGTCCGCATCACCATCCAGTTCTTCAGCCACATTACCCAGCCATTGCCCGACATGTTGCCTGATCACGGAATCCGGTTTTTCGATATCTGATTCGATATGACGTGCAAGCTCCTGCCATAGGCCATACAGATAGTCCTGCAGTTCATCATTCGCCAGCAATTGTTCCTTGAAGTCATCTCCCAACCGGCGATGTTCCGGGTTGTTTTTCAGATCGTGCGCAAACCCCTGCACCCATTGATTGAATTGTTCGCGCAGAGGATGATCCTGATTCAGTGCCAATTCAAACAGTTGATGCTCAATCCGTTCAAGCATCTTTTTCAAAATACGGTCATCCACGAAACCCGGTAACCACCAAGGACTTTCTCGTCGAACTTTTTCCCGGATTGCATCACGATTGTCATGCACAAGGACAATCGTATTTCGCAACACCTGGGTTAATATTTGCTGGTGTCTTTGCCCCCGGACCAACCACTCAAGTGTGTTACCAAGCAGAGGCGCCAGGCTGATATCTGCCAACTGTTTACTGGAAAGCCTGGAAAGAAACCGGCGAACACGTTTTTCATGAAGAGCATCCAGCGCCCAACGAAGCACCGCCGTCGTGAGATCTTCCACACTATGGCGACCCCTGTCACTTTTGAGCCAGCTAACCACGAATGCTGCCAGGTTGGTATTTTGCAGTTTTCTGCGCACCACATCCGGCTCAAGAAAATGATCGGCAACAAATCGCGACATGCTTTCGCCAATGTTATTCTTGCGATTGGGAATGATGGCTGTGTGTGGGATGGGTAAACCCAGCGGATGACGGAACAGGGCAACCACTGCGAACCAGTCAGCGAGAGCACCCACCATTCCTGCTTCAGCAAAGGCATGTAACCAGCCAGCCCAGGAGGCAGGATGATGCAGGGTAAACGCGAACAGCAAAGCCATTAGAAAGAGCAGGAGCAAGGGTATTCGCTTCATACGGCGCAGTTGTAGCGCCTTATCCATAAACTCGCTCCATGTGATTTATACCTTACCCCACACTATAGGCTTGACATGACACCAGATGGAAGGACTCAGGACTGTCGCTGTGGACTAACGGCATACAGACAGAGTATTTCCGCTGCCAGCGTGGCCGCTGCGAGCGCTGTGACCTCACCCACATCATATGCAGGAGCGACTTCTACAACATCCATACCCACCAGGTTAATACCCGACAGCCCACGGATGATCTCCAAGGCCTGGAATGCGCTTAAACCGCCACAAACCGGTGTACCGGTACCCGGCGCGTATGCCGGATCCAGGCAATCGATATCAAAAGTCAGGTAGACCTTGTTGTTTCCGACTATTTCCCTGATACGTGCAGCAGTTGAAGCCGGACCGTTGCCATGCACCCAGCGGGCATCGAGAATATTGAAACCCATGGGCTCATCATTGGTCGTGCGCAAACCAATTTGTACGGAACGACTATCGTCAATGAGACCTTCCTTCACCGCATGGTAGAACATGGTGCCATGATCAAGGCGTTTGGTTTTTTCGCTCCAGGTATCGGAATGTGCATCGAAGTGCACCAGCG
>PVMK01180936.1_pt1 | contig 19824 bp, 17 predicted proteins | sample 1853481 | NCBI WGS metagenome assembly PVMK01 (sample SAMN08533507, study PRJNA380276) | Marine sediment metagenome, whole genome shotgun sequencing project. | reverse complement strand
AGATCCGCGGTGGCATCGCCGTTCAAAACAGCCGCCAGATCGACCGCGATCAATTTCGTTCGACGCTCACCGGTTTCGTCGATGATATATCGAGTCAGCTCCGCTTCGACCGCGTACGCTGCCGCATTCAGTCCCGCCCCGGCGCGCAGCAGATCACTGATGTGCATATCGACCTCGAGCGGGTACGAACCCGGTGCCCGCATCTCACCGCCGATCTTGACGATCCGCTGCGGCTGATCATAAGTCGACTGACTCTCGAGCTCATCGATGACGGCCTTTACCGCGGCACTTCGACCCACGCCGGATTCGAACACCATGACGCGATCACGTGCCTGCAGCGGAATATTGGCGCCCGGATCCGAACCAGACCAGATGGCCTCGATATCAGTCGACAACACCGAAGCCCGTCGATCCGGACCCTCTTCTCGCCGGATCAATACATAGCTCAGATCGGCCATCGGCTTGAGATACGCTTCTGATGGCAGCAGGTCAGCGATCGTCATGCCGGACCACCATTCATACGCGCCCGGTCGATTCGTGTGACCCGTCAGAAAAACGGCGTCCTGTACTTCTTTGAGCACCGGATGAATCGTTACCAGATCGCCCGCGTTCAGCGCAAATCGAAGATCCTCGGGTTTCATGAGATCAATGGATTCGACGCTGCGGGTGCCTCCCTGGCTGACACGCTGCAACTCGACACTGCCGATATCCGCGGTCGGTCGCAGACCGCCCGCCAAGTCGATCAACTGCTCGATTGTCTTTTCGTTCTTCAGTTCATAGATGGCGGGCCGATTGATCTCACCGCCAACACCGACCAGCGTCTTGACCGGCGGTATAAATACGACGTCATCGGCGCGCAGCTGCGCGTCGTTACTCGTGTCGCCCCGGAGCAGCAGGTCATACAGGTCCAGCGTCTTGATCGTGCGGCCACCGCGCTTGAGCTGAATTTTCCGCAGCGAGCCGATCTCCGTAATGCCGTACGCGTGAAATAATGCGTTGGTGATTCGCGAAAGGCTGCTCATTGAATAGGCGCCCGGACGATGAACGTCACCGAGAACAAACACCCTGATGGATCGCAGCGCACCCATCGTGATCGACGCCTCGGTTCCGATCAGTTGCTCGTCGATTCGCTCCTCGATGAGTTCCTTGAGTTCACCAAATGTCAAACCGACAACAGACTTCGGACCCAGCTTCGGGAAATTAATCGTACCGTCGTTATTGACTACGAGCTGAATTTCGCGGTTCTCGTTGCCGTACAGCTGCACATTGATCGTATCCCCCGGCCCAAGCACATAATCCCTCGGCACCGGGACGTTAGGCGCTGATGACACTTGTGCAAACGAACCCAATCCGAGGAGATCGCTTAGACCCCCCATCTGACCGAGTCCGTCCGACAGACCCGACATTTCCGTCTCGGCAACGCCAGGATAAAGTTCCTCGGGGCCACGACTGAATAAACCGTATCCGAATAACTCCAGGGCCGCCGCGCCGATCGGCGTCAGCGGCATAATCGTCACCGTGATCGCGAGCTGCGCAAGTAAGGCTCCGACTCGAGCCGAATGGCGGCTTCTATTTCCGACAAGCCTGCCAACGGGAGCGAACCGATGCCCGGAACATCCATGACGCCCTGTCATTGAGCTGAATAAAATGGCTGCCGATCAGGCGCGACCGATAATTATCGGCCATAAAGGCCCGCATTTCCGCGGGCTCGACATCGGGTTTCAGCTTGGCTTTGATGACTATGCTTTCGCCGCCCTGAACCCGAAGCGTCGTCGGCATCACTACGGGGAAACCGGTAGGGAACCCGGTTGTTGTTGGTGTTGTCCTTCCCAGCGCCGGGGCTCGTCTGGGCGCAGCAACCGGCGCCGCTGAGCCTGGCTGACCCCAAGCTGCTTGAGCAGCTGCTGCTTTTGAGCCTCCGGCAATGCCTGCCATTGGCGCATTTGCTCAGGCGATATTTGCTGGGCTTGTGCGCCGGGATTTGGCGCAATGATCAGGACGCCGAAAATAGCGATGATCAGGGCTACTGAGAAAGCTCTTTTCATTGAGGGGGCAACCTGCCGGATTCGCGTGGATAAATGCGATGTTTTAGGCTTTATATCGTTGCGGGAATGGTACGGACCCGGCCGACGGTCCGCAAGCATCGAGGGCGCCTAAAGATTACAGAATGTTTAGATTACGGCCGGCGCCAATCCTGAATTACGCGGGTTATGCCGGGCAATTCGGCCGCCTCGCTGGTGGATCCTTCGCCAGCCATCAGGGCAGCCGTCATTTGCGTCGCCAGCGCCTTACCGAGCTCCACGCCCCACTGGTCAAATGAGTTGACGCCCCAGATGACGCCTTGCACAAAGACTTTGTGCTCATATAAAGCGATCAAGCGGCCCAGGCTGCGCGGATTTAACTCCCTGAACAGCAATATGTTGCTGGGTCGGTCGCCCGGATGCACCTTGTGTGGAGCCAGGCGTTCGATATCTTCAGATGAAAATCCAGACGCGCAAGGTCTGCACGAACCTCCTCTGAATTTCTGCCCCGGGCAAAGGCCTCCGCCTGAGCCAGCATGTTCGCGAGGCCCTGCTCGTGCTGTTCCGCGAACCGGCTTGACGCCTGGACCGGCGCAACGAAATCCAGGCTGACTTTCGCCGTACCCTGGTGAAGCAGCTGGAAAAAAGAATGCTGCGCATTGGACCCGGGCTCGCCCCAGATCACGGTCCCGGTCGAGTAATCAACAGCGCGCCCCTCCCGGTTCACACCCTTGCCGTTACTTTCCATTTCCAGTTGCTGCAAAAATGCCGGGAAATAGCGCAGCCTGTGATCATAAGGCAGCACCGCATGACTGGTCGCGCCGAGAAAATTCTGGTTCCAGATGCCGACCATCGCAAGTAACACGGGCAGGTTGTCCTCGAGCGCAGCGGTCCGAAAATGCTGATCCATCTCGGCCGCGCCGGCCAGCAGCGCCTTAAAGTGTTCTGCGCCCAGGGTGATGGCGAGGCTAAGGCCGATCGAGGACCATAACGAATAACGGCCGCCAACCCAGTCCCAGATTCGAAACCTCAAGTTCTGCGAGATACCAAACTCGTCCATGGCGGCATCGTTGACTGAAATCGCCACGAAATGCTGACCCAAGGCTTCTACCGGTAAATGCTCGAGTAACCACCGCCTCGCCGCGTTGGCGTTGAGCTGGGTTTCCAGTGTCGTAAAGCTCTTCGAACAAATAATGAACAGCGTGGATTCCGGACTGACCCGCTCCAGAACATCGGCAAGCTGAACACCGTCGATGTTCGAGACAAAATGAATCCGCACCGCTGGATCCCGGTAAGGTCGCAATGCCTCGGCCACCATAACCAGCCCGAGATCCGACCCGCCGATACCAATATTGACGACATCCGTGATCCGCGAACCGGTCGATCCGGTGTGGCTGCCACTGCGTACCGCCTCTGCAAATTTAAGCACGTTGTCTCGCTCGGACCGGATCATCGGCCGGATGTCGGTCCCGTCCACGATCAGCGGTTGGTCACTCGAGCTTCGCAATGCCGTATGCAGTGCAGGCCGATCCTCCGTAGTGTTGACCGCGGCGCCGGAAAACAGGAGCTTGATCCAGGCCTCGAGTTGCCGTTCGCGTGCAAGCTGCAACAAAAGATCGACTGACTCCGCAGTCAGGCGGTTGCGCGAATAATCCAGAACCAGGTCGCCCGCGCGCCGTGAAAACTGATCGAACCGGCCGGGCGCATCCAGCAAATCGCGCAGGGACAGCCCCGCGACTTTTTTGACGTGGATTCCAAGTTGCCCCAGCTCGGGCATTCATCAAGCATTCCCGCCTGACTCAACCAGATCTTCCACGGAGGGCATCGCCTCTATGAGGCTGGATCGTCTCTCAGCGTGCCTTCCGGTCGCGGGTAGTAATCCAGGTACCAATCGACAAACCGTGCAATGCCGTGCTCAACCGTTGTCGCGGGACGATAGCCCACGGCTTCGACGAGCGAATTAACATCGGCAAAAGTTTCCGGTACGTCACCGGGCTGCAATGGCAGCATGTTCTTTTCTGCTTTGCGGCCGAGGCAATCTTCAAGCACCTCGATATAGCGCATCAATTCGATCGGCTGATTGTTACCGATGTTATACAGACGATATGGCGCGTCGCTGGTGGCCGGATCCGGGTGATCGGAGTCCCAACCCGCATTCGGTTCGGCGATATGGTCCATCGACCGTACGACACCCTCGGCGATGTCGTCGATGAACGTGAAATCACGCCGGTGATGACCATGATTAAAAACGTCGATCGGTTTGCCGGCCAGGATATTTTTCGTAAACAGAAATAACGCCATGTCCGGCCGGCCGTAAGGACCATAGACCGTAAAAAAACGCAGCCCGGTCGTAGGCACACCGAACAATGACGAATAGGTATGCGCCATCAGTTCGGTCGACTTCTTGGTCGCCGCATAGAGTGACAATGGATGATCGACGCCCTGATGAACCGAGAAAGGCATATTGGTATGGGCCCCATACACGGAACTGGTCGAGGCATACACGAGATGTTGTACCTCATGATGCCGGCACCCCTCCAGCACGTTCAGCGTGCCGACAACGTTGCTGTCGACGTAAGCGTGCGGGTTCTCAATCGAGTAGCGAACCCCGGCCTGGGCGCCAAGATGGACCACACGATCAAATTGTGAGGTCCTGAATAAATCGTCCATCGCCACTCGATCAGCCAGATCGATCTTCACAAACCGAAAACCAGGCAGCCGCTGTAAAATCTCGAGGCGTGCCTTTTTTAAATTGACATCATAGAAATCGTTAAGATTATCCAGCCCGACGATCTCTTCACCACGCTCCAGTAATAATTTGCTGACATGAAAGCCAATAAATCCCGCAGCGCCTGTCACTAATATCTTCATTCGGAAACGGACGATCTAAAGCCGGGCATCCACCTGGTCAATCGGCAAAATTGACTTGATGTCATAAAGAATGTGCTCGGGCTTACCCAAAGCGTGCAAGGCGGCCGGGGACATTTCAACAAACTGACGGTGCGCGACCGCCAGGACGATGCCGTCGTAGCGCCCGTTTTCCGGACATTCGGTCCGCACTTCGATTCCATACGCCGCACGGGCCGACTCCGGATCCACCCAGGGATCATATATCTCGACGTCCGCTCCAAAATCCTGCAATTCCCTGACGACATCGATGACCCGCGTATTGCGCACATCAGGACAATCTTCCTTGAAGGTCAAACCCATGATCAGAATCCGGGATTCGGGCAAATTCATGCTGCGCCGAACCATCAACCTGACAACCTCGGCAGCAACATGCAATCCCATATTGTCATTGATGCGACGCCCCGCGAGAATCATGGCCGGATGATAGCCAATCTCCTGCGACTTATGCGTCAAATAGTAGGGGTCGACGCCAATACAGTGCCCTCCCACCAGGCCCGGCCTGAACGGTAAAAAGTTCCACTTCGTCCCGGCTGCTTCGAGTACCTCGAGCGTATCCAGACCCAGACGATTAAAAATCAATGCGAGCTCATTGATCAACGCGATATTCACATCACGCTGCGTATTTTCGATGACCTTGGCCGCCTCTGCCACCTGAATACTGGATGCCCGGTAGGTGCCCGCGCGAATAACTTGCTTATATAAGGTGTCAATAAATTCGGCCGCTTCCTCTGTAGAGCCAGACGTCACTTTCAGAATATCCGTGACCCGATGCGCCTTGTCACCGGGATTGATTCGCTCCGGACTGTAGCCGAGAAAAAAATCCTGATTCACCTTCATGCCCGACACTTCTTCCAGAATCGGCGCGCAGTCCTGCTCCGTCGCCCCGGGATAGACGGTCGATTCATAGATTACAAAATCACCCGAACTCAATACCTTGCCGACAGCGCGGCTGGCGCTTTGCAGGGCGCTCAGGTCCGGACGTTTGGCGCTATCGATCGGCGTCGGCACAGTGACGATATACACGTTACTGTCTTTCAAATCGTCGAGATTCGCCGTACAACTGAATTTCTCAGCGTCAGCGAGTTCCTGGCCCGAAACCTCGAGCGTCGAATCATGGCCTGCATTTAGCTCCGCGATTCTCGATGCATTAATATCGAATCCCCGCGTCTCGAAGTGCTTGCCAAACTCAACGGCCAGTGGCAGGCCAACGTAACCGAGCCCGATGACCGCAACTTTCGCGCTCTTAATGTTTTTCAGATCAATCATTATTTTTTTTATAAAGCGCTGCAGAGACTATCACGTCAGAGCAGATAAATAACCGCCAACAAGCCGGTAATGCTCATGGTTATGGTATATGGGAAGGCCATTATGACCATTCGTCCGTAAGACAGCCTGATCAACGGCGCCAGTGCAGAGGTCAACAAAAATAGAAATGCCGCCTGCCCGTTCGGTGTCGCAACGCTGGGAATATTTGTCCCGGTATTGATCGCCACGGCCATTAAATTAAATTCCTCGACTGTCAGCTCGCCTTGCAACAGCGCATCCTTAACCTCGGAGATATAAACGGTAGCGACAAACACATTGTCACTGATCATCGACAACACGCCATTGGCCAGATAAAACAACGCGATGCGGGTGTCCCCTTCGAACGCGAGAACCCAATCCGTGACCGGAGAAAACAAGTGCTGATCATGAATGACCGCCACGATCGCAAAAAATACGACGAGCAGCGAAGTGAACGGCAGCGCCTCCTCAAATGCGTGACCAATACGATGCTCCTCGGTCACGCCATTTAATGCCGTGGCCAAAACGATAATCATCAGGCCGATCATGCCCACCTCCGCGAGATGGAAACCAAGGGCGATCACGAGCAGGGCCGCGCACAGTGCCTGCACGATCAGCACACTCGTCTGCCGGGCCGTGCGACGGGAGGATTCATAGCGATCGTAGTCACTCAAGACATCCCGGACGGCAGGCCGCAACCTTGCCCCATATCCGAACCAGCCTCTCCATTCCAGCAACGCACAGGTCGACAACCCGACCACCAGCACCGGCATCGTGACCGGCGCCATTCGCAGAAAAAACTCACCGAACTCCCAGCCCGCTTCTTTGGCAATCAGGAGATTTTGCGGCTCACCGACCAACGTCGTCACGCCGCCGAGCGCCGTTCCGACGGCTGCATGCATCACCAGGTTGCGCAGGAAATTTCTGAATTGGTCCAGATCCTCCCGATGCAATTCCCGCACCTCGTCGTCGGCCGAATGATCGTGGCCCTGGTCATAGCCCTTACCGGACGCGACCTTGTGATAAACACCGTAGAAACCCTCGGCCACCGCAATGACGACAGCCATAACCGTCAGCGCATCCAGAAACGCCGATAACAGCGCCGCGACAGCGGAAAACATCACTGACAACAGGATCTTTGAACGGACACCAAGAAGAATCTTGGTGAACGTAAACAACAACATCTCCTTCAGGAAATAAATCCCCGCAACCATAAACATCAACAGCATGATCACCGGAAAATTATTGAGGGTCTCAGCGTAAACGGCGTCAGAGGTCGTCAATCCGATCACGACAGCCTCGATTGCCAGAAGACCCCCGGCGGGCAATGGATAGCATTTCAGCGCCATTGCCAGGGTAAAAATAAATTCGCCGATCAGGAGCCAGCCCGCAATGAACCCTCCAAACAGAACCATGACAATCGGATTGATGACGAGGAATCCAATGATCGTAATCTTGTACCAGTCCGGAGAACGTCCAAGAAAATTTTCAATGAGGGCGCTGCCCAAGGTCCGTTGCATTGAGGGGGAATCTCCGAAGATTTAACGAGAAACGGAGTATGCCTTGCACCGGGTGCGGGCACACAACTCATTCATCGATTTTTCAGGCATCGATTTTTCTCCAGATGGCGCCCTCGGGACTGGCGGCATCGATTAAATCCAGCTGCCTCTGGTGCCCTTCCAGCTCCTCCGAAGTCGCGCGCACGACCGTCAACTCAATCCCGGCGCGATCGACATGCCGATGAACGCCAGGCCCGTCGGGCCCGCGCCCGGCCTCCGCGTCAAATGAAAGCGCACCCTGCCCGCCCGTCATGGCGAGATAAACGTCAGCCAGCAACTGGGCATCGAGTAAGGCGCCGTGGAAATCCCGGCGCGTATTGTCGACAAAATATCGCTTACACAGCGCATCCAGATTATTACGTTGCCCGGGATGCAGGCGCCTTGCCAAAGCCAGCGTATCCACGACCGCGCTGCAATCCGCGATTTTCGTCGTTTTCAGCGCAGCCAGCTCAAACTCGTGATCTAAAAATCCGACATCGAAGTCAGCGTTGTGGATAATCAACTCGGCCCCGGAGATGAATTCGATGAATTCACCGGCAATATCCGAAAATCGGGGCTCGTCTGCGAGATGCTGCCTCGTGATACCGTGAACTTCTTCAGCCGCAGGATCAATGTCTCGATCGGGTTGAATGTACCTGTGATAAGTCCGACTGGTCCGCCGTCGATTCACCAACTCGACGCATCCAATTTCAATCACGCGATGACCCTTCGACACCTCCAGGCCAGTCGTTTCCGTATCCAGTACAACTTGTCTCATAACCCTTCCCCAGAACAATTCAACAAAGTTACCGGCTAACCCGTTATTGATGCGCGCAGGGACCTTTCCAGTCCGTCATTCGCCAGCTGGTCCGCACGTTCATTGCCCGGGTTACCGGCATGGCCCTTGACCCAGTGCCACTCAATATCATGCTGAGCGGCCAACTCATCGAGCTTGCGCCAAAGATCCTCGTTTTTAACCGGCTTCCGATTCGCGGTTTTCCAGCCGCGCTTCTTCCAATTAGCGAGCCACTCACTAATTCCGCGACGAACATATTCCGAATCGGTATACACACTGACGTTACATCGACGATTCAATGCGGACAAACCCTGAATCGCGGCTATGAGCTCCATTCTATTATTGGTCGTCGCAATATCGCCGCCACAAAGCTCTTTCTCGGTTCGGTCGGTTAACAACAGCACACCCCATCCTCCGGGACCCGGGTTGCCCCGGCACGCGCCGTCCGTGTATATCTCGACTGGACTCATGCGACGTTGCGAGTCGTCGGATTGACCAACTGCCCAACCATCCGCCTGGGCCGCTTCCAGGCCGGTTTAATCGGCGTTACGGTGAATAATTCCTTGCGGGCGACGAGTAAATATCCACCGGAAATCAGTGACCCGAAATTCTGATAAGAACTGGGACGCACAGAAAAATTTAACAATCTAAGCCAATCCCTTAACCGGTGCTCGGAGATCATTCGCTGGATGCCGCTTGGGAACTTTCGTCGTGAGATAAAATGCCGAAATCCCCACCAACTGACCGGATTAAACCCGAGGATGACAATGTGACCATCGGACCGCAGAATTCGATCCACTTCCCGTAGCACACCATGCGGATCATCATGGACCTCCAGAATGTGCGGCAACAATGCCACGTCCACACTGTCATCAGCGATAGCCAGACAATCCAGTGCCGATACCAGGTCCACACCTTCGCCAATCTGATCACCGACAACCGACGAACGCCGGGTCCTGGAAAAAACCCGATACTCCCGCGCACGCCACTCCCCGATCTGGATGAACTGATCACCGAACACCCCCTCTAGCGCCTGCCGGACCCGCCGCCTCTCTTCCAGAAGAAGACGACGTCCAGTACCTGTATCAAGCCAATCTATCTTTCGTCTCACCACTATGGCCTTCATATTCTTGCGACTACGCTATAATACCCAACGCAGGCGGGCAGGTTCGAATTCGTTTCGCGCTTGAATACCGTTAGCTGAACCGGCTTGGATAGCCGGATTTTTGCAGGATATAACTATTTATCCCCAGGTGACGGTATGGCATTTTTAACCGGAAAACGGGCGCTTATTACGGGCATAGCAAGTGACCGCTCCATCGCGTGGGGCACAGCGCAGGCTATGGCCCGGGAGGGTGCCACGCTTGCATTTACGTATCAGGGCGAAAAAATTCGAGATCGCGTCCGTGATATGGCGGAACAACTGGACAGCAACATCTGTTTGCCGATGGACGTCTCGAGCGATGAAGACATCGACGCCGTATTCTCGGAGCTCAACAAGAATTGGGATTCGCTGGACATCATTCTGCACTCGATCGGATTTGCGCCACGCGATCAAATGTCTGGCGATTTTCTGGAGACGATAAACCGCGAGGGGTCGAGAGTCGCCCACGATATCAGCAGCTACAGTTTTCCGGCGCTCGCCAAGGCTTCACGCTCGATGCTATCGAGTAATAGTGCCTTGTTGACGATGACCTATCTGGGCGCAGTGCGCGTGATACCAAACTATAATGTCATGGGCCCAGCCAAGGCGAGCCTCGAAGCCAATGTGCGATTTATGGCTGCAGACCTTGGCAGGCACGGTATTCGGGTCAACGGCATTTCTGCGGGACCGATCAAGACGCTCGCGGCAATGGGTATTGGCGGCTTCCGCGGCATGCTCGGGCAATTCGAAAAGGTCGCGCCACTCAGACGTGCGGTGACCACAGATGAGGTCGGAAATGCAGCTGCTTTCATGTGCTCAGACCTGGCGTCGGGGATCACCGGTGAGATCCTGTATGTCGACGCCGGTTATAATGTTCTCGGCTTCGGTGTGGGCTAAATTTTTACGGCGGTCTCTTCCCCGTCGAGCCGCGCGATAATTACGGCGCAACTGGCATCGCCGAAAACATTCACGCTGGTGCGAGCCATGTCCAGCACCCGGTCAAATACGAACAGTACCGCAATCGCTTCAACCGGGAGCCCCACAGAGGCGAGGATTATTGCGATCGCGACTAAAGACGCTGACGGAATACCGGCCACGCCAATCGAGGTCACCAGCGCGATAAACACAATCGAGAACTGCACTGAGAAAGCCAGCTCCAGCCCGTAAGCCTGTGCCAAAAATATTGCGGCTACACACTCATATAGCGCCGTCCCATTCATATTTACGGTAGCGCCGAGCGGCAAAACAAAACTGCTGACGCGATTAGAGACGCCGGCCCCCTTTTCGACACACTCCATCGTAATCGGTAGCGTTGCGGACGATGAGGCGGTCGAGAACGCGGTCAGCATAGCTGGCGACATTGTCCTCAACATTGCTATCGGCGAAACCCGGCCGACCCACCTTAGCAACAAAGGAAGCGTAACGAGGACGTGCAGCATTAGCGCAGCCAGAACAACCAGTGCAAATTTAAGTAACGGGCCGGCGGCATCAAACCCTGTCTTCGCAACCACCCGTGCGACAAGCCCAAAAACCCCGATCGGTGCAAATAGCATGACCCATTCCGTCATGCGCATCATGATTTGAAAAATAGCGGTCCAGAATTTGAACAGCGGTTCGGACAGATTTTGGTCCAGGCGTGTCATGAAAAAACCGAACAACAGACAAAAGAAAATAATGCCAAGCATTTCTCCGTCTGCGGCGGCACGCACGATATTGGTCGGCACCATTCTCTGAAAGATCTCGACAATATCCCCAGCGCCCCGCTCGCCGACACTCTCGATCAGATCGCCGGTATCAGCCTGCAACGCCAACAACTCGCGAACCGGCTGACCATCTGCGATTCCCGGCTGCACAAAATTGACCAGGATCAGGCCGACCAGGATCGCCGCCAATGTAGTCAGCCCATAGAAAAGAAGCGTCTTTCCACCCAGCCTGCCAAGGTTCCCGGAGGACCCGATTCCAGCGACGCCGACAATTATTGAAGAACTTATGAGCGGCACGATCAGCATCTTGAGCGCGTTAATGAACAACGTGCCAAAAAAATCAAAAATCGAATACCACGTGATGGTACCGATCGTCGCGGTCTCACCAGTGAGCCAGCCCGCTATTCCAGCCAGCGTGATCGCAATAAGAATCTGCCAATGAAGTTTTGGTAGTTTCATTGGTTCCAGGAATTAATTAATTCACAACGAACTAAAAAGAATCAGGCGAAGTAAAAAGTCCCGGTGCGATATAGACATCGGCACTCGCCCGCAGGTCTGTCACGAGAGCGGCTACGGCCGAACGTCCTAGCTGCTCAGCCAGGTTTTGTTTTCGCGCATCGCGTTGATCCTGGGGAATCGCCTCAGGTAACCCGACGCGAACTGACTCGAGCCTGAACACCGCATAGCCCCCATTACCCAGCGGAACGCCCTGGAACACCGGCTGATCTCCGACCGGTTTCGGGGCCCGGAAAATCGCGGCCAATATTTCAGGATCGACAGCATCAGAACCTCGATTCAGCGGCTCCGGACGAATAAGTTCAAAACCATAGTCCACGGCCAAATCGTCGATCGACTCACCCGCCTGAAGGCGCTCGAGCACTTCTTCACCGCGAGTGCGCGCTTTCTCAGCCGCCAGTTCCAACCGTACGATTTCTTCAAGCGTCTCTGTCGCCTGCTCAAACGCTTTCATTCGGACAGGACGATGCTCGACGACACGAATCACCACCGCTTCTCGATCTGAAATCTCTATGAGCGGACTATTTTCGCCGTCTTCAAGAACGGCGACACTGAACGCGGCATCAACCAACGGCTGGTTGTATCCGAAAGAACCGCCACCGGCCCGGGTGAAATTGTCCACACGCTTAAGCTCCAGGCCGGAATCGTTGGCCACCGGCGCGAGACTGGTCGAATTCTCCAACGCCAGGTCGTCGACTTGCTCGGCCAGGGCATAAAACTGATCCGAGGCCTCACGCTCCCGTAGTTCATCGAACAACTGGTCACGAACTTCAGCGAAGGTCTGCAGTTCACCGGAACGGATTTCTTCCAGTCGGATCAGGTGATAGCCAAATTCCGTTCTGACCGGGTCAGACGTTTGCCCTTCTTCCAACGAAAAGAGCGCCTCCTCGAAAGCCGGCACAAAATCGCCCGGCCCGGCCCAGCCCAGGTCACCCCCTTCATTCCCCGAAACCGGGTCATCGGAAAATTCGGCTGCCAGCACGCCGAAATCTTCACCATCGGCCAGCCGCACGGCCAGATCGGCGATGAGCTGCTCGGCATCCGCCTGATCGCGGTTGCCGCTCACCGCAATCAAAATGTGTTTACCATGGCGTTGCTCCTGGCTTTGATAACGATCCGGATTGGCATCATAAAAGTCTCGGATTGCCGCCTCATCAATGCCGATTGACTGCATAATATCGTCGAGCCGAATCTCGATATATTCCAGATCGACACTTTCTTCGGTTTCAAATTGCGCAGGATTCGCATCGTAGTACGCTTGCATTGCCTCAGTAGTCGCCTCGACTTCGTCTGCGAGAGAGACCGGGTCGAAACTTACATAAACCGATTTCCGTTGCTCCGCCAGCAGTTCGATATAACGCCGATACTCAGCCGGGGTGTAAAACGCGCTGGCTAGAATACCGCCTTCGAGTTGTCCCACCTCTAGCGCGTTTCGCTGATCCCTTTCAAATTCTGTGGGCGACAGGCCCTGACTGGAAAGAACCGCGACATAGCTGTCATACGAGTATTCCCCACCCACCTGAAACACCGGTAAACTCTGGATATAGCCTTTGAGTCGCTGCTCGCTAATCCCGTAACCACTGACGCGCGTAAATTGAGTGACCACCTGATTGCGGACCATGCTCTCTAATACGTTGCGTTCCAACTGCGATTGCATTGCAGCCGGCAACTCACCCCGAAAAATCTCCTGCTGCCGGACAAGCTGATTTTGAAGAACTCTTCGATAATTGATTGTCGGGATTTCTTCGCCGTTAACCTCCGCAGCAAAATCGCCAACAGCGCCGCTGGTATCCATATTTCCGAAAGAAATGACTAAAGTTACGGCGATCGCACCAATCACGGCAAAAGCGATTGGACCGGTAAATCGCTCACGAATGGTTTGCAGCATTTTTGCTCCGTTGGATATTGGAATTTCAGGAAGCCATTGTACGGGGAGAAAATAGAAAAGGCGCCACCGATGCGACGCCTTTTCTAACGGATACCTAATGGCGGAGTGGACGGGACTCGAACCCGCGACCCCCGGCGTGACAGGCCGGTATTCTAACCAGCTGAACTACCACTCCTAAGGTAATGGTGGGTGCTGAGGGGATCGAACCCCCGACCTACGCCTTGTAAGGGCGTCGCTCTCCCAGCTGAGCTAAGCACCCCGCGGAGAACAACCTCTCCACCGGCGTGGCACTTTAAATCGCTGGAAATTACCCGGAGTCCGGATATCGGCGATTCTAAAGCACCTGTTCCGCGCCGGGCGCGCAGAGATAAACTCGACGCGCCCGACCCGAAAAGGCGCGTTAGTTTACGGCTTCCTTAAGGGCTTTGCCAGCCTTGAAACCCGGTACTTTGCTCGCCTTGATCTGAATGGCCTCACCCGTGCGCGGATTGCGGCCGATTCGGGCAGCGCGAGATTTTACCGTGAAGGTTCCAAAACCAACGAGCGAAACCTGACCTCCCGATCTCAGCGCGCCCGTTACAGCCCCAATAAATGCATCGACAGCTCGACCCGCATCTGCTTTCGACAGGCCTGCCTCGTTCGCGACATTATCAATCAAATCACCCTTGTTCATTAATCACCCTTTTTAATGCAAAAAGTTAAGTGGATATTTCGTCGTCATATTAACGACGACGCCCCCGTCCGAGTACTCAATCACTGGAACACGCAAGACTTATACCAAGCATGAAAAACCGCTGTCAACAACTATCTTGGCTGCTTGCCATTGAAAGATCAGTGAGCCCGAAGGTTTTTCGTCGAACGCGTCGGTTTTTTCTGATCATCGTCTTTACCGATTTCCGGCTCGTCATCCTTGGGTGCGGGCATATGTTGCAAAGCAAGCTCTAAAACCTGGTCTATCCATTTTACCGGAATAATGTTCAGCTTATCTTTGATATTTTTCGGAATTTCCACTAAGTCCTTCTCGTTTTCCTGTGGAATTATCACTGTACCCATCCCACCCCGATGAGCCGCAAGAAGTTTTTCCTTGAGCCCGCCGATCGGCAAAACTTCTCCGCGAAGTGTAATTTCACCCGTCATACAAACATCCGAGCGGACCGGAATATTTGTCAGCGCGGAAACCAGTGCGGTGCACATGCCGACACCCGCGCTCGGACCGTCTTTCGGGGTCGCACCCTCCGGAAGATGAAAATGAAGATCGAAGCATTGATAAAAATCTTCTTGAATACCAAGTACTTGAGATCGACTTCGAATGACAGTTGTAGCAGCCTGAATCGATTCCTGCATCACATCGCCGAGATGTCCGGTATAAATATGCTTGCCCTTACCAGGTACGACTGTCGCTTCGATCGTCAGGAGTTCGCCACCCACCTCCGTCCACGCAAGACCGGTCACCTGACCGACCTGATCAACCTCTTCGGCCCGGCCATAACGATATTTGCGCACACCGAGATATTTTTCGAGTCCCCTCGGCACAACATGAGTTTTTTTATCCCGCGGTTTCAACAACAAGCTCTTGACCACTTTGCGACAAACCTTCGCGATTTCCCGCTCCAGGTTTCTTACTCCGGACTCACGAGTGTAGTAACGAATAATGTCGCGAATTGCCGAGTCAGCAATCCCAAACTCGTGTTTTTTAAGACCATTGGCTTCCATTTGCTTTTTCATCAAATAGTTGCGCGCGATGTTCAATTTCTCGTCTTCGGTGTAACCCGGAATTCTGATGACCTCCATGCGATCCAACAGAGGCGGCGGAATATTCAACGTGTTTGCTGTACATACAAACATGACATCCGAAAGATCGAAATCGACCTCGAGATAGTGATCGGCGAACGTGATATTTTGCTCCGGATCGAGGACCTCAAGCAAAGCCGACGACGGGTCGCCTCGGAAGTCGGTAGACATTTTGTCCACCTCATCGAACAAATACAGCGGATTGCGAACGCCGACCTTAGCGAGATTTTGCACGACCTTACCGGGCATCGAGCCAATATACGTCCGGCGATGCCCCCGGATTTCAGCCTCGTCGCGGACGCCGCCCAGTGACATTCTCACGAACTTGCGATTTGTGGCGCGCGCAATACTCTGCCCGAGCGAGGTCTTGCCCACGCCCGGAGGGCCAACCAGGCACAGTATCGGACCCTTAAGCTTCTTAACACGCTGCTGGACCGCAAGATATTCAAGAATTCGTTCTTTCACCTTCTCCAGGCCATAGTGATCCGCCTCAAGCGTCTCCTCGGCCTTTTCGATGTTTCGATTAATCTTCGTGCGTTTTTTCCACGGTACTTTGACCAACCAGTCGATATAATTCCTGACAACCGCCGCCTCCGCCGACATGGGAGACATCAGCTTTAATTTATTTACTTCAGAATTCGCCTTATCTAAAGCCTCCTCGGACATACCGGCATCGTTAATCTTCTTTTCCAGGTCGGCGATCTCGTTCGGCACATCTTCCATCTCGCCAAGCTCATTTTGAATCGCCTTCATCTGCTCATTGAGATAGTACTCGCGCTGGCTTTTTTCCATTTGTTGCTTAACGCGGCCACGGATTCGTTTCTCGATCTCCAGCATGTCGATTTCCGCATCGATCAGCCCCATCACGTGCTCAAGCCGCTGGCGCACGTCCTCAACCTCAAGAACTTTCTGTTTTTCATCGAGTTTTAATGACATATGTGCCGCGATCGTATCCGCCAGTCGACCCGGCTGATCGATGCCGGATAACGAAGTCAGAATTTCCGGCGGAACCTTCTTGTTCAATTTCACATAGTTTTCAAACTGGGAAATAACCGAGCGCTTCATGACATCGATTTCGCGCGTTTCCGGACTTGGCTCCTCCTCAGTCAATTCGATGTCAGCCGAAAAAAACCGGTCGGCATGGGAATTGACCAGACTTGCACGGGTGCCGCCTTCGACCAGTACCTTCACGGTGCCGTCCGGCAGTTTCAGGAGCTGCAGAATCGTCGCCAGCGTTCCGACTTCATAGATATCATCGAGAGTGGGCTCATCAATATCGGCTTGTCTCTGAGCCACTAAAAGAATCTGCTTATCCGCGTTCATCGCCTCATCCAGCGCGACTATCGATTTCTCGCGGCCCACGAACAGAGGAATGACCATGTGTGGATAGACGACGACGTCACGCAGCGGCAAGACCGGCACACCGTTACGCAGTTTTGATTTCTGGTCGGACATACTATTCTCCATCATCCAGCACTATCTAGAACCTGGGCAAATATATAGGGAGGTCTAACCGGGATCGATCTCGGCACTGCGCGTCTAAAGTCCCCGCTCGGTGACCTCCATCTCCCACATATGGGGGCCTCTGATCGATTACTCAAGGCCCCCCTGGGTCAGGGCCGCTAATTCCGCAGGCTACGTTCTCACGGACTGTCGGACCCCGTCGGCAACTGCTCATCAACCAAGGCAGTCAACGGCGCGGTGTCCTCACTTTCATAAATGACATAGGGTGCCGTTTCACCCGTAACGACCGCCTCATCCACGACAACTTTTTTAGCATTCGTCATGGACGGCAGCTCATACATCGTGTCCAGCAAAATAGATTCGAGAATTGTACGCAAACCCCGTGCGCCGGTTTTGCGCTTCATGGCCCTGCCGGCAATCGCACGCAACGCGTCCTCGCGAAATTCCAGCTCGGACCCTTCCATCTCGAACAGTTTGCCGTACTGCTTGGTCAAAGCATTGCGCGGTTCCACCAGGATGGTCACCAGCGCATCTTCATCGAGCTCATCAAGCGTTGCCACCACCGGCAGCCGGCCGACGAACTCCGGAATGAGTCCATACTTGATCAGGTCCTCAGGCTCAACATCGTTCAGCAATTCACCGATATTCGGCAGCTCCTCGATCGTTTTGACCTCGGCGACAAATCCTATTCCGCCATGCTCGGAACGATCACGAATGATCTTCTCCAAACCGCCGAATGCCCCGCCGCAGATAAAAAGAATATTTGCCGTATCAACTTGCAAAAATTCCTGTTGAGGATGCTTGCGCCCGCCCTGAGGGGGCACCGATGCGATCGTGCCCTCGATCAATTTCAACAGCGCCTGCTGAACACCCTCACCCGAAACATCCCGCGTAATCGACGGATTGTCGGATTTACGAGAAATCTTATCGATTTCATCGATATAGACGATACCCGTCTGCGCTTTTTCTACATCGTAGTCACATTTCTGCAGAAGTTTCTGAATAATGTTTTCGACATCTTCACCGACATAGCCCGCCTCCGTCAGCGTCGTGGCATCCGCAATCGTAAACGGGACGTTCAGAAGCCGCGCCAATGTCTCGGCCAATAAAGTCTTGCCGCAGCCCGTCGGGCCGATCAGCAAAATATTGCTTTTTGAGAGTTCGACATCGGGCTTACCGGCCTCGTCACCACGGCTCTCCAATCGCTTGTAATGATTGTAAACCGCAACCGCAAGCACCTTCTTGGCCTGCTGCTGACCAATGACGTAATCATCAAGAATCGCCTTAATCTCATGTGGAGTCGGAAGTTTGACGCCGTCCTGATCTCCACTGTCTTCCAATTCCTCCCGAATAATGTCATTACATAGCTCGACACACTCGTCGCATACGAACACAGACGGGCCCGCAATCAGTTTGCGAACTTCATGCTGACTTTTGCCACAGAATGAGCAATAGAGCAGCTTACCGTCTTCGTTTTTGCCTCGTGTATCGTCCGACATTCGGGTCCTCAACAATCAACAGCCAGAGAGAGTTGTTTCGTATATATCACGCATTTAGCCGAACGTGCAAAGCGAATTTTCCGATTTTGCCAAGTTGATTCATTTATGGGTATTTGACACCCGCCACAGCGAAAATTCCCGGCCAATGTGACAATATTTTGTCGAATTAGTGTGTTAAGACACGCTTTCCTCACTGGCTTCAGCCTCTCCTCGCTGCGTGAGCACCGAGTCGATCAGGCCATACTTGACCGAATCATCGCCACTCATGAAATAGTCCCTATCCGTATCCTTCTGGATTCGCTCGAGCGGTTGCCCGGTATGTTTGGCCAGAATCGCGTTCAAGCGATCACGCGTTTGTAAGACCTCTCTGGCATGAATATCGATATCCGATGCCTGACCCTGGAACCCGGCAATCGGCTGATGGATCATGATTCGCGAATGCGGCAGGCAAAATCGCTTCCCCTCCTTGCCGCCGGCCAACAAAACAGCGCCCATACTCGCAGCCTGACCCGTGCAAATCGTGCTGATCTCCGGTTTCACAAACTGCATCGTGTCGTAGATTGACAAGCCGGCACTGACCGAGCCTCCCGGAGAATTGATGTAAAGGTGGATATCTTTATCCGGATTTTCCGACTCGAGGTACAGGAACTGAGCCACCACGACGTTAGCCATGAGGTCCTCGACAGGGCCGACAATGAAAACGACCCTCTCTTTCAATAACCGGGAATAGATATCGTATGAGCGCTCACCTCGGGCAGTTTGCTCGACGACCATAGGGATAAGATTCAGAGCTTTTGTTTCCATCTTAAATTACTCGGTTTTCAAAATAGTGTTGCTGCGCAAATGCGCAGGCCTGAACAAGGACCGGTCAAGGGTTATTCATCAATTCAGCAAAATTCGTGACCTTCTTTCCCAGTTTCGCCTGAGAGACCAGCCAATCGACGACCTGCCCTTCCATAACTGCATTTTCGACCTGACTGATCAGTTGCGGATTCTGAAAATAGAGCTTGCGAATTTCCTCCGGTCGCTCGTACGGCGCGCATATTTCATCGACTTTGACTTTTACCTGTTCGCGATCAACCACCAGATTATTTTCCTCGATCACTGCGCTGACCAGCAGCCCAAGCCGCACCCGCCTTCGGGCAGCCTCGCTAAACGTCTCGACCGGCGGCGCCTGCTTCGGATCTGTTACGCCCATATTGCGCATCGTCTCAGATTGCAGGGCTGCCGCTTCTTTCTCGACCAGCACGGCCGGAACATCGATCGAGTT